>Ga0315298_1001613_pt1 | contig 40668 bp, 35 predicted proteins | sample WHS_1_MG_FD_203077 | JGI IMG/M metagenome (GOLD analysis project Ga0315298, IMG submission 203077) | Extremophilic microbial mat communities from Washburn Hot Springs, YNP, Wyoming, USA - WHS_1_MG | ecosystem: Environmental > Aquatic > Thermal springs > Hot (42-90C) | place: USA: Wyoming... | reverse complement strand
CCCCTGGTGCGCAGCTCGTATCATGCCGGCGGCGCCGGCCACGAGGGGTCATGCGGGGTATCTGGAAGGTCCTCATATTCCTGATCCCGGCGCTCTTGATTACCGGCATCGCGCTGGTGGCCGTGTTCGGTCCCCGGCGCGCCCGGGAGTACGTGCGCGCGACCGCCCGCAGCCAGGCCGAGCAGGCCCTCAACCGCCCCGTGGAGGTGGGCCGGGCGGAGGTGGGGCGGAACCAGGCCGTTTTCGAGCGGGTCGTGGTGCGCGAGCGGGAGGGGGGGCCGGTCTTTGCCCGGGTGCCCCGGGTTACCGTCCGCTACAGCACGGCGCGCATCATCGCCGCGCTCCGCAACCCGCTGGCCGCCATTACTTCGGTGACGGTGACCCGGCCGGAGGTCTTCCTGCGGCGAAATCCGCAGGCGGTGTGGAATATCGCCGACCTGCTGCGCCGTCCGCCCCGGCCCGCACGAGTATCGGCCAGGGTCACCGTGGTGGGGGGGACGGTGCACGTGCTGGACGAGAGCCCGCCCCGGCCCCTGCTCGCGCCGCAGGAGAATACCTTCCACCGGGTGAGTGCTACCGTCTACCTGACCCCCTCCGGGCGCATGCACCTCGCTGGACATGCCCAGGGCCCGGCCCCCCGGCTGGCTGCCATTTCGGGCGTGGCCTCCCTGGGCGGGGCCCGGCCTGCGCTGGGCACGCTGTCGGCCAGCAATGCCGATCTCCCCTACCTGTGGCACTACTTCCAGCCGCGCAGCCGGATGCAGGTCACGGCGGGCCGGGGTGACCTGCGGGCCACCATGCTCCAGCGGAGCGGGGGGCAGGCGCCGATGGTCACCGCCCAGACCACGCTCCGCGATACCGCCTTCCGCCTGCCCCAGGTGCCGCGGCCCTTTGCCGGGGCCCGGGCGCGGGCGGTGCTGGCCGGGCAGAGCCTCTTTCTGCGCGAGGCTTCGACCGTGCTCGGGCAATCGCCGGTGCGGGCGCAGGGCCTCATCCTCACCCTGGCCCGCCCCAGCCTCTTCCTGGAGGCTTCCTCAGCGCGGTTGAGCACCAATGAGTTGAGAGCGCTCTTCCCTCGCGGCCTGCCTGCCGGGCTACGCCTGACGGGGCCACTGCAGGTGGCGGGGACGGTCTCCGGGTCGCCCCGTGCCCTCCTGATCTCCGGACAGGTGCGCGCTCCCGCGGTGGACCTGTCCGGGATGGTGCTGCGCCCGGCGCGGGCACGCATCAGTTATGCGGGCAGCGCTCTGTACCTGGAGGACATCAATGCTGCGCTGGGCGGGGGCACGGCTACCGGGCGGGCCTGGGTGTCGGCGCCGCCAGGGGCGCCGGTGGCCACGGCCTTCATCGGGCAGGCCAGTGGCGTGGCGCTGGCGGCCCTCCCGCGCAACGTCGTCCCCTCGACGCTCACCGGCCGGGCGACCGGCCCGGTCGTGCTGGCGTATTTGCGGCAGCCGCAAGTGGTGGCCTCGGTGCGCCTGGATGGCGGCCGGCTGGCCGCGGTGGCCTATGACACCGGCTACGCCCAGGTGGCCTATGCCGCCGGCACTCTACGCCTGCCCTATGCCCGCCTGCGCACCGGCATGGGGGTGGCGGTGGCCGAGGGGACGATCACCCGCGGCGGGACGGTGGACATGCGGGTGGCCGCCTCCGAGGTGAGCGTGGCCCAGGCCGCGCGCACCCTGGGCGTGCGTCGGCGCATCTACGGGCTGGGCTTCGTTTCCGGCACCGTCAGCGGCACCACCGCCAGCCCCGTCTTCGTAGGCCGCGTGGAGGGGGTGAACCTCAACCTGGCCGGGCAGCCTGTGGCCCTGCTCACGGCCGCGGTCCGCCTGGCGGAGGACCGCCTGCACCTGGAATCGGGCGTGCTCTTCTACCGGGGCGCGGAGGTTGCCTTCTCCGGGACTGTGGGGCCGCTCGGCACGGAGGCGGTGCCCGTGGACGTCAGTGCCACCGCGCGCCAGGCCTCGCTGGGCACGGTGCTCGAATTGCTGGGGCGGCAAGCCGACGCCTACGGCATCGTGGAGGCCAACCTGCATGTAGGGGGCACGCTTGATACCCCCCGGGTGCGGGGCGACCTGGAGACCTTCTTCCCGGTGGTAGCAGGGCAGCCCTTCGATCAGGGCGCGGTCTACTTCACCTATGGGGACGGGGTTTTCACTCTGGAGGACGCCCGCTTGCTGGCGGATAGCAGCACCGTCTTGGCGCGCGGCGCGATCGGCCCCGAGCAGCGAGTGGATATCACCATCAGCGGCGAGCGGCTCGACCTGGCCCGGCTGGCCGTGCCCGCCCTGCGCGACCTGGGGCTGAGCCTGAGCGGCGAGTTCACCCTGGCCGGCCGGGTGACGGGCACCACCAAGGCCCCGGTCGCCAGCGTGAACGTCGCCGCGCCCCGCATCGGCGTCGATGGGCAGGTGCTCACCGACCTCACCATCGTCCTGCGCTGGGTGCCCGGCCTGGTCACCCTGGAGCAGGCCTCAATGCAGCACGGCCAGGCCACCTACACGGCGACAGGAACCATCAACACCGACCGAGACACCGTGGCAATCACCGCCCGCCTGAACGAGGCCACCCTGGCCGCGCTGCGGCAGATCGTGCAGGACCGGCGGCTGCGCTTCGCCGAGGGCAGCCTGCTGCGCAAGTTCGCCGACCAGCTGGCCAAAGTGCCGGCGATCACGGGTGACGTCACCGCTACCATCCAACTGTCGGGTGAGCCCGCCCACCCCACCGCCGCCATTTCCTTCAAGGTGACCGAGGCCACCCTGGCCGGCTCCGCCTTGCCCCAGGTCACCGGCTCGCTACAGGTGAACGCGCAGGAGGTGCGCATCCTCGCCCTGGAGGCCCGCCAGGACCAGTCGTATGCCATGGTAACCGGCACGGTGAGCCTGGAGGGACCGGTAGAACTGGACTTCGACGCCTTCAACGTCAACGCTGCGCTCTTCCAGCCCTGGATCCGGCTGCCGGTCACCGGCTCCGCCGACGTCACCGCGGTGATCAGCGGCACCCTCGACCAACCCCAGATGGTGGGCTCGGCCGAAATTGCCAACGTGAGCGGCGGGGGCATCAACTTGGAACGGGTGCGCGTCACCACCTTCACCCTGTCCGCCAGCCGCCTGGACCTGGAGGACGTGCTGCTGGTGCGCGGCCCCTACCGGGCTGAACTGGCCGCCAGCCTGCCCATCACCATCTCGCCTTTCCGCGTCGCCCGCGACCAGCCCCTGGATGTCAGCGTGGCCCTGCCCCAGCAGGACCTGGCCCTGCTCTCGTCTGTGCTGCCGGGGATCACCGACGCGGGTGGCCCGCTGGACGCCCGCCTGCACGTCACCGGCACCGCCGACCGGCCGGCCTTCGAGGGCTATCTGACGGTGGCCAATGGGCACATGCGGGTGGCCGGGCTGGCCCGGCCGGTGACCGCCATTGAGGTGCGGGTAACCGCCGCCGGGCAGACCGTGACCTTCGAGCGCGCCAGCGCCCAGGTGGGGCGGGGCAGTGTAATGGTATCCGGTACGGCCGGGCTCACCAACCTCGATCCTGACCGGCTGGCCTTCAACGCCTACGACCTGGCCGCTGTGATCCGCGACCTCCCGCTCTCGCTGCCCCGGGTGTTGGAGGGCACGGCCAACGCGGCCCTCAACCTGCAGAATCCGCCCGGCGGCACCGAGCGCGCAGCCATCACCGGAAACGTGCGCCTGAGTAATACCACCATCGCGGTGCCGCCGGCAGGCGCGGTGCAGGCGGGCATCCTGCTGCCGCCCATAGACTACCGGCTGGACGTGGCGGTGACCGCCCGGGACAACGTATGGCTGCGCACCCCCGCCGCCAACCTGCAACTGGCGGGCTCGGGCCACATCGGCGGCACCCTGCCCCGGCCCACGGTTAGCGCCTCCCTGGAGAGCCGCCGGGGCACGCTCTCCTTCCCCGGCGCCCAGTTCCGGGTGACCTTCGCCGCGGTGGATGTCTTCGTGCCGCCGCCGACCACCCCGGCCACCGGCGGCCCACCGGTCTTCTCCCCGCGCATCACCCTGCGTGCGGAGGCGCAGGCGACGGTGCAGGGGTACCAGGTGGTGCTCACCGTCTCCGGGCCGGTGGATAACCTCCAGCCCCAACTGCGCTCGATCCCCGACCTGCCGCAGTCGGAGTTGTATGCGCTGGTGATCGGGGTGGGCGGGGGGCCCTTCGAGTTGGGCCGCGAGACCCAGCAGTTACTCACCGCCGGGCTGGGCTCGTTCGTGGCCCGCCCCCTGGAGCAGGCCATCGCCACCGGCCTCGGGCTTGCCGAGTTTGGGGTGGAGTTCGGGGTGCGGGAGCCCGTGCGCGTGCGCATCGGGCAATACCTGCTGCCCCAGTTCTTCCTGACCTACATCACCTCGGTGGCCGCCCCCGAGCCCACCTGGACCCTGCGCGCCACTTACGAGGTCACCCCCTCCTTCTGGGTGGGCGTGAGCGTCAACGAGTTGCAGGAGCAGCGCTTCGAGATCCAGAGCATCTTCCGGTTCTGAGGTTCGTAGGGGCGCCATCACGCGCGTTCACCTCATGTGGGGCGGTCACCGAGTTTACCCTGAGCCTTGCCGAAGGGCTGCCCGCCGGCGCCGCGAGGCGGAGGCTACACGCTCGCTGGGGGTCCGCGCACAGCCCCGCTTTGCTCTACTGTGGCTAATGCTGCTGGGCCCTGATGGGGGCTATCTCCAGCCGAAAATGCTCCACCACTTTCCAGTTGGTGAGCACGTCCTCTTCGGTGGCGACGGGGCCGAGGTTATGGATCACCAGCGGCCGGCCGTCGTCATTCTTGCGGTCGGAGACCACCCCCGTGTGCAGCAGGCCGGCGCCGGTCAGGTCCCAGTAGACCAGGTCCCCGGGTAGCCACTCTTTTACCCGGGCCGGGTCCCTGGTCAGGGCCCGGGCATGCGCCCGCATCCAGATCATCTGGTTGCAGCACCGCCGGTGGTCTATGTTGGGGTCGGGCCGCCCGCGGCCATAGCGGGTTGGGTGCTGCCGCCGGTCCTGGTACACCTTCACCTGCAGGTCGCAGCCGATGGCCCGCAGCGCCCGCACCACCAGGTCGGCGCATGCCCCCCGCCGGGAGTCAATGTCGTCCCTGGGGTAGGCAAGCCGCCGGTAAGAGGCATCGTAGGCCACCGCCCGCTGCACCTCCAGCCGGGCCCGGGCGACCACCTTGCCTTGCTCGGCCGGGGTCAGCGCCGCCGCTGATCCGGCGAGGATGACGCAGGCGAAACAGGCGAGCAGCGTCCTCATGCCCCTTCCCCCTCTCACTGATGGCCAATAGTAGCAGAGGTTAGGGGGCAAGCGAAAGCCCAGCGGGGCAGACCCCAGCCACCGAGGGCCTACGGGGGAGAGGATAGCCGCCTTACGACGCTACTACAAACGGGCGGCTCCACGTGGCCGGGGATACCCGGGCAAGGTAATCCGCCCCGCGCCGGCGAATCCGCTTGTCACCCTGAAACACCAGCCCTGTAAAGGGGGTAAAGTATGTACATGCGCACATTCGCCCTGATCCTCGCCCTGGCTGCCGCGGTGGTGTTGCTCGCGGCCTGCTCCCGGGCGCCCTCGGACGCCGGGCCGACCACTCAGAGCGCAGGCGCCGACTCCGGTAAGCCGCTCGTGGGGGTGACCCTGCTCACCCGCAAGCACCAGTTCTACCGCGACCTGGAGGCGGCCATGAAGAAAGCGGCGGCGGACGAAGGCCTCGCGCTCTCCATCCAGTCGGCCGACTTCGACGTGCGCAAGCAGACCGACCAGGTGGAGACCTTCCTCAACAGCGGCGTCAAGGCCATCGTCATCTGCCCCGCCGACTCCAAGGCCATCGTGGGGGCGGTCAAGTCGGCCAACCAGGCCGGGGTGCCCGTCTTCACCGCCGACATCACCGCGCTCGGGGGTAAGGTGGTCAGCCACATCGCCTCCGACAATGTGATGGGCGGCAGAGTGGCCGGCGAGTACATGGGCAAACTGCTCGGGGGCAAGGGCAAGATCATCATCATTGACCACCCCATCACCACCTCCGTGCAGGACCGGGTGCGGGGCTTCAAGGAGGCCATCGCCAAGTTCCCGGGCATCAAGATCGTGGCCCAGCAAACCGGTGAAGGTGAGCGCACCAAGGCCATGGCGGTGATGGAGACCATGATCCAGGCGCACCCGGACCTGAACGGCGTTTTTGCCATCAATGATGACAGCGCCCTGGGGGCCCTGGCCGCCCTCAAGCAGGCCAAGCGCACTGACGTCGCTATTGTGGGCTATGACGCCACCCCCGAGGCGCGGGAGGCCATCCTGGCCGGCACCGCGCTCAAGGCCGACTCGGTGCAGCATCCCGACCTGATCGGGGACACCACCATCCGCACCATCGCCAGGTACCTGAAGGGCGAGCAGGTGCCGAAACTGGTGCCCATCGAGGTGGGCATCGTGGACAAGGCTTCCCTGACCAAGGAGGCTGCCAAGTAGTCGTGGAGACGGCCGTCACCACCCCGCTGTTGGTGATGCGGGGGATCACCAAGGACTACCCGGGCGTGCGCGCCCTCGACGCAGTCACCCTGGAGGTGCTGCCCGGTGAGGTGCACGCCCTGGTGGGTGAGAACGGCGCGGGCAAGTCCACGTTGATGAAGATTCTGGCCGGCGCCGTCCCCCTGGACCAGGGGGAGATTGCCCTGGCCGGGCAGCCCGTGCACATCACCTCCCCCCAGCGCGCCCAGGAGTTGGGCATCAGCATGATCTATCAGGAGTTCAACCTGGTGCCCTACCTGAGCGTGGCTGAGAACATCTACCTGGGCCGCGAGCCGCTGCAGGGCGGGGTATTCGTGGATTGGCGGCGGCTCTATAGCCAGGCGGCGGCGGTGCTCGCCCGGCTGGGGGTGGACCTGGACCTGCGCCAGCCCGTGAATCGGCTCTCTGTAGCCCACCAGCAGTTGGTGGAGATTGCCAAGGCCATCTCCCAGGACGCCAAACTCATCGTCATGGACGAGCCCTCGGCCACCCTCACCGAGCATGAGTTGGCCAGCCTATTTGCGCTCATTCGCTCCCTGCGCGAGGCAGGGGTGAGCATCATCTACATCTCCCACCGGCTGGAGGAGATCTTCTCCGTGGCCGACCGGGTGACCGTGCTCCGGGATGGCCGATTGGTGGGCACCCACCCCGTGGCTGACCTGGACCGCGAGGCCATCATCAAGATGATGGTGGGGCGGGAGTTGGTCTCCCACCGCCCCCGGGCCGAGGTGGCTGCGGGCAAGGGAGTGCTGCAGGTGCGCGGGCTCTCCGGCGGCATCGTCCGAGATGTGAGCCTGGAGGTGCGGGCGGGCGAGATCGTGGGCCTCACCGGGCTGGTGGGCGCCGGTCGCACCGAGGTGGCGCGCCTGATCTTCGGCGCCGACCCCCGGGAGGCGGGGGAGGTGCTGGTGGAAGGGCGGGTGGTGGATATCCGCAGCCCCCACGACGCCATTCGCTGCGGCATCGGCTTCGTCACCGAGGACCGGAAGGCACAGGGGCTGGTGCTGGGGATGACCGTGCGCGAGAACGTCACCCTGGCCAATCTGGACTTGCTTGCCCCCTGGGGCTTCGTGCGCCGGCAAATGGAGCGACAGGTGGTCGCCAAGTCTGTGGACGAGTTGCACATCCGGACCCCCAGTATGGAGCAGGTGGTGCACAACCTGAGCGGCGGCAACCAGCAAAAGGTGGTGCTGGCCAAGTGGCTGTTTACCCAGTCCAAGGTGCTGCTCTTCGACGAGCCCACGCGGGGGATTGACGTGGGGGCCAAGGAGGAGATTTACGCGCTCATGAACGCGCTGACGCGGGCGGGGGTGGGCATCCTCATGATCACCTCGGAACTGCCCGAGGCGCTGGGCATGAGCGACCGCATCCTGGTGATGCACGAGGGGCGGCTGGCGGCCGAACTGGGTCCCGAGGAGGCTACCCAGGAGCGCATCATGCACTATGCCACCGGGGGCGGCAAATGACCGTCACCCCGGCCGCGCCCCCCAAGCCCCATGCCCGCCGCTCCTGGCGCCTGGGCGACTACCTGATCTACCTGGTCTTTGTGGGCATCTGCCTAATCTTTGCCCTGGCCACGCCCAACTTCTTCACAGCACAGAACCTGCTGACCGTGCTCAAGCAAACCTCCTTCATCGCCATTGTGGCCGTGGGCATGACCTTCGTGATCATCACCGCCGGCATCGACCTCTCGGTGGGGGGGGTGGTGGCCCTGGCCGGGGTGCTGGCCACCATGGCGCTGATGCAGTGGCACCTGCCCCTGCCCCTGGCCGCGCTGGTGGGCATTGCCACCGGGCTGGCGGTGGGTGCCTTCAACGGGGTGGCTATCACCCGGTTCAACCTGCCGCCCTTCATTGCCACCCTGGCCATGTGGTTCATCGCTGGCCGGGACGGCGGGCTGGCCTTTCTGCTTACCGGTGGGCAGCCCATCTGGAACCTGCCCGACCGTTTTACCGCCATGGGCACGGGTGGCTTCCGCCTGCTGTCCTGGCGTGACGCTGCCGGCAACCTCATCAACCTTGAGTTACCCTACGTGGTGCTGGTGATGCTGGCAGTGGTGGTGGCGGGGCACGTGGTGCTCAGCCGCACCGCTTTTGGCCGGCACGTGCTGGCGGTGGGTGCCAATGCCGAGGCCAGCCGCCTCTCCGGCATCAATGTGCGCCGGGTCACCTTCGCCGTCTATGCCCTCTGCGGCACCCTGACCGGGCTGAGTAGCCTGCTACTCTCCGCCCGGCTGGGCTCGGGCGACCCCAAGTCGGGCATGGGCATGGAACTGGATGCCATCGCCGCGGTGGTGGTGGGCGGCACCAGCCTGATGGGGGGCAAGGGCACTATCCTGGGCACCCTGGTGGGGGCGCTGATCATGGGAGTGATCAACAACGGCCTGGTGATCCTTCAGGTCTCACCCTACTGGCAGCCAGTCTTCAAGGGCGCGGTGATCATGCTGGCGGTACTGATTGACCAGGTGACCAAGAAGCACTGACAGGAAGAGTACGGTCTCCGGTTTCGGGCAGGCAGGCCTCTGCCTGCATCTCAGAGCCCCACACCCCATACCCCAGACCTGTGTTCCCCCTACTTCGCGTACACCTCCAGTTCCGCGATGGATAACTGCCCGCCCGGCTGGTCAGGACCGTCGGGCTTGATCGCCTGGATGCGCACATAACGGGCGGGGGTCGGGGCGCAGCCGTGCTCCCGCCGCCCCACCGTGCCGTCTGTCACCTCGGCGATGGTCTGCCAGCGTTTGCCGTCGGCCGAGAGCAGCACCCGGTACTCGGTGGCGTAACAGTCACGGGAGGTGATCACCACCCGGTTGACCCGATACCGCCCCTCCAGGTCTACGTGATAGGTCCAGGCCCACTCTCCGCCGCCCTGCGCCACGGTGAAGGGCAGGCCGTCCACCCCGTAGCGGGCAAAGCGGAAGCCGCTGGCGGGAATGCGGTGGCTGCCGTCTGCGCTCAACAGCAGCGCGGGCTTGCCGGTGGCCAGGTTGCCGGGGGGGATGGGCTTGGTCTCGGGCTGCCGCCGCTGATACGGTGGATAGGGCGCCGCCAGCGTGACCTTCAGGATGGTATCTATGGGGTCGGCCGTGACCTGTGCCAGGTCCAGGGTAAGTCGCTTGCCATGCTGCCGGAAGGGGACTGGGGCGCCGCCGTTGAGCCACTCCACCCCCCGCACCTGCACCGGCAGGGGGGAGACCGTGAGCGAGCGGTCGGCGGGCATGCCGGTCTTCCCCATGGGGTTGGCAAGCAGGTGCAGGTAAAGGGTGTCGCCCGCCAGGGTCAGGGTATCGTATCCCCAGGGCGCCTCCTCCAGCGGCCCCGGCCGCACCCCGATATACGACTCTTGCAGGTGGATGCCCTCTGGCCGATTGGCCCAGGCTGCGATCTCGCGATGCACGCGCATGGTCGGGGAGTCGCCCAGCGTCTTGATTTCCGTGCCGATGGTGGGGCTGTGGTCCAAGTTGGCCACGTAACCCTCGGCAATCAGCGAGATCTGCACGCGCAGGTACTCCTGCCAGTCCGGCTGCACGCCGCGGGAGTATTCGAAGGCGGGGTCGGCTACCATGCGCCAGGTCTCCACGGGGGCGCGCTTGGGCCAGGTCACCGGGAAGGGCCACAGGTCCCACATGCGCTCGCCCCAGGCCCCCCAACCCTCGAGCACGATCACGTCCCAGTCGCCATTGCTGAGCGTGGGCAGGCCGTTGAGCACGATCACCGTCTCCGGGCTGATGGTGCGCACCACGCTGTAGATGGCATCCACTGAGGGGCAGTCCCAGCCCGCCCAGTCGAACCAGAGAGCCGCCGGCCGGTAGCGCCGCACCGCCTCCTCCACCAGCAGCAGGGCGCCGTTCTCCCCGCCGTGGTTGGGCCCGTTCAGGTTGCCGATGTACATCCCGAAGCGCAGCCCCGCCCCCTCCAGCGCCGCTTTGTAGCGTGCCACCCAGTCCGGGTGGTCGGGCTCGAAGCGGGAGGGCCAGCGGTAGGCATACTCGCCGTTGTTGTATGAAATCACCATCCCCAACCCGTAGCCCTGGCTCCTCATCAGGCCGGCAAACGCGTCGTATTCGCCCTCAGGCATGGACTCCGGCCGGTGGATAAGCGCCACCAGATTGGCCTGCTCGTACCAGCGGTTGGGACGCTCCCGCACCTCGATCGCCAGGCTGCCGGCGGCGATAGCGCCGGTCGCATCGGTGACCTGCACACGGAAGCGGTGTAGCCCCTGGGGCGCCTCCTCGGCGACCGTGCCCGCGAGCGTGCCGTCCGCCGCCAGCGCCAAGCCCGGGGGCAGGCTGCCGTCCGTCAGCCGCCAGCGGTAGGGTGGCTTGCCCCCGCCGGCCAGCAGCAGGTAGTCGCTCGCCTGCATAGCCAGGTCAGGCCGCCGCAGGTACTCGGAGGACACCTCGGCCGCCCGCGCCCCCACATAGGGCCAGCCCTGCCAGGCCCTCGGCAGGCGTCCGCCGGCCGGCAGGGTAACCGTGACCTCGCCTCCGCTGCCGGAAAGGGAGAAGGTGAGGCCCGGCAGGCGGTTCCCCTCCGCGTCGCACAGCCGGCAATAGAAACCCAGCCGCCCCTCCTCCCGGTTGCCGATGCACAGCAGCAGGCGGTTCCATCCGGCGGAGAGGCGGATAGCGGTCCGCGCTTGGTCCCGGTAGGGTAGGCCCTGGGCGGACGAGGCCACCGGCTGCCCGTTCAGCCAGGCCGCATACTCGTTATCCGCACCCACCCGGAGAACGCCCTCCTGGGCCTGCGCGCTGTGCACCCAGAGGTGGGCATAGACGCTGCGGTTGGCGGTCTCCTCGTGGCGCTGGTGCCGGTAGAAAGAGAAGAGATCCTGGTAGTCGTCGTAGTTGCGGCTGAAGAGGCGGTCGTCAAAGTAGGCCCAGCGCCGGCCCGCGCATTCCGCGCCCGCGGCCGGCGTACAGGCGAGCACCTCGGCGTCGGGCGAGGGGCCGTCCTGGGGGAAGGTGCCCAGCACCAGCCAGGTGTTGAGGTAGGGCGCGGGCTTCGTCTCCGGCCGCGCCCAGGCCTCGGCTCCCGCCGCTATCGCCACGCAAACGACTAGCGCCAGCCAGGCATGCAGCATCGCTTCCTCCTCTCATCGGGCGGCAGACTTCTGCGCCGCGGTAGGGTCTTCCCTGCGCGCGGCGAACTCTTGCCGCCATGACCCCCAGGGAAATCGTACTCCGGGCCATCGAGCGCACTGATCCCCCGCGGCTGCCCCTGCACTACTGCAATCGCGACCTCGATAAATCCGACACCGTCACTCTGGGCTGGGCGCCTGCCGCCGGCTGGCAGCCCGCCGCGCCGGGCATGACCGAGTGGGGATACGCGTGGCAGCGCCTCGACGACACCATGGGCCAGCCCCACGTCCGCCCGCTGGAAGACTGGGCCAAAATTGAGACATACAGCGCGCCCGACCCCCTGGCTCCCGGCCGGCTCGACCACCTGCCGCAACAGATCGCCGCTGCCGGCGACCGCTTCCTCCGCTTCAGCGTGGGCATCAGCGGGTTCAACCAGGCCACGTTCCTGCGGGGGTACGAGAACCTGCTGATGGACCTGGCCGAGGCTCCCGAGCGGGCGGAGCGCGTGCTGGATATCATCTTCGGCTTTGAGAATGCGCTCATCCGGCAGGTGGTGGGGATGGATTTTGACGCCCTTGCCTTCGCCGATGACTGGGGCACCCAGCGCGGGCTGATGATCGCCCCGGCGACGTGGCGCCGGGTCTTCCGCCCCCGCTACGAGCGGCAGTTCGCCATGGCCCGTGCCGCGGGAAAGAAGGTGTGGTTCCACACCTGCGGCAACGTGTGGGAGATCATCGAGGACCTGATCGGTATCGGGGTGGACGTGCTGGAATTGCTGCAGCCGGACATCTTCGGGGTGGAGCGCCTGGCCGCCCGCTTTGGCGGGCGGGTGACCTTTTGCTGTGCGGTGGATCACCAGCGCCGGGCCATCTCGGGCACCCGGGAGGAGATCAGGGACTATGCCCGTCTGCTGCACGATCGCCTCGGGCGCTACCACGGGGGCTTCATCGGCTACATCGAGGACTATGCCTCCCTGGGCATGGACGAGCAGCACTACCGGTGGGTATGCGAGGCCTTCCATGCCCTCAATGACGAGCATGCCGGATAGCCTCTACCGCGAGCGCTTCGCCCTCACCCTGGCCCACCGGCCCGTGGACCGCTGCCCCCGCGACCTGGGGGGCACCCCGCAATCCAGCATTGAGGAGCCGGAGACTGCCGCCGCCCTGGCCGCGTCGCTCGGCATCACCGGCCCCGCCCCGGCCGACTATGACAAGTGCGACCGGCGCATCCTGGAGCGGCTGGATGTGGACTTTCGCCGGGTGGGGGGGATGCCCGCCTTTGCCACGGGACGCGCCCGGCGCGTTTCCGACACCGAGTTCGTGGACGACTGGGGCATCCGCCACCGCTTCGGCGGCGTCTACTGGGAGATCGTGGGCGGCCCCCTGCAGGGAGCCACCCGGGACGAGGTGGCCGCCTACGAGATGCCCCGGCCCGAGCAGATGGCACCCGGGGCCCTGGAGGACTGGGCGGCCCGCGCCGAGCACCTGTATCGGAACACCCCCTACGTGGTGGTGGGCGAGCACCCCGTGCTGGGCGTGCTGGAGTTGGCCTGCTGGCTGGCCGGCTATGACCACGTGCTGATGATGATGGCGCTGGACCCGGAGTGGGTGCACCTGCTCTTCGGGAAGATCCTGGCTTTCCAGCGACAGGTGATCCGGGAGTACTACGGGCGGCTGGGGCGCTGGCTGCACCTGACCACCAGCGGCGATGACTTCGGCACCCAGAAGGGTCCCTTCATCTCCCCGGCCATGTGGCGGGAGTTCGTGCGGCCGTATATGGCGGAACGCATCGCCTATACCCGCCGCTTCACCGGGGCCGCCTACCTGCACCACTCCTGTGGGGGGATCAGATCCCTCATCCCCGACCTGGCCGAGATCGGGGTGCAGGTGCTCAACCCCCTCCAGCCCGCGGCGGCGGGCATGGAGCCGGCGGCGCTCAAGCGCGATTTCGGCCACCTGCTCACCTTCCACGGCGGGGTGGATACCCAGGAGGTGCTGCCCTCGGGCGACCTCGACCGCATCCGGGCCGAGGTGGCGCGCCTACTGGCGGCGATGACTCCCACGGAGAATGGCGGCTACATCCTGGCCCCCGCCCATAACCTGCAGCGGGACGTGCGGCCGGAGGCGATTGTGGCGATGTATGAGGAATAGGCTGTGCGCCGTTGTGTCGTAGAGGCTGCCGCCCCTGGGCGGGAGCCCACCCTTCGACTCTGCTCCGGCAGGGGCCGCGGCTCCCCTACCTGCCCCTCCGAAACGCCTCCCATACTGCGTTGATGTCCGGGTACACCTCGCAGGCGCCGGCCTTGCGCAGGTAGTCGGCGGCAAAGCCGCCCGTCTGCACCGCGATGAAGGAGCCCAGCCCCGCCCCCAGGGCCGACTGCACGTCGCTGGCGCTGTCGCCCACCCCCACCGTCAGCGCAGGGGCGGTGCCGAGGCGGTGCAGGGCCAAGCGGTAGGTCTCCGGGTCGGGCTTGCCCCGCTTGACCTCGGTGTCATATACAGTCACCTCGATGTAGGGGCGCACGTCCAGGATGTCCAGGTGTATCTGCATTTCGTGCCAGGTGGCGCCGGTGGCCAGCGCGAGGCGCTTGCCCGCGGCATGGAGGCCGGCCAGCAACTCGCAGGCACCAGGGAAGGGGCGCACGGTGGGCAGGCGGGAGGAGAACAACTCGTCTTTGCGCCGGATCAGTTCATCGCCGATCTCGTCGGCGACTGCGGGCGGCAGCAGGGCAGGCGGCCAGCGGCTGGAGTGCTGTCCGAAGAGGGCCTCCAGTGCCGCCCGATCGGGATGGTAGCCGTAGGAGGCCAGGGCCTCTAACCACGACTCGAGGTGGGCCTCCCGGGTGTCAATAAGGGTGCCATCGATGTCGAAGATGACACCCTCGGCCCCCACCAGGGAGCAGCGTTTCTGGGCCTGGTCCTCGGCTACGCTCAATACTCGATACCCCTGCGCGCGCTCACGCCGTTGCGGAATGGATGCTTAACCTCGCGCATCTCGGTTACCAGGTCGGCGGCGGCGATGAGCCCGGGCGGAGCCCCCCGACCGGTGATCACCACCTCCACGTGCTCCCCGCGCGCGGCCAGCAACTCCAGCACCTGTCCCAGGTCAACCAGCCCCCCCTCCAGGGCCACGCACAGTTCGTCGAGCACGACGAGGTCATATTCGCCAGACTGCACGATATCCTTCCCCAGAGCCAGCCCTTCCTGGGCGGCCGCGCGGTCGGCCTCGGTCCAGCCCGACAGCCACCATTCCCTGGTCTTGGCGGTCTGCCGGCGGTCCACTCCAAAGGTCTCCCAGCGCATGGCAGGCAGCAGAGCCTCCGCCCCCCGCTGCTCGCCCGTGGGCGTGCCGCCTTTCAGGAACTGGAGGAAGCACACGTTGAGCCCCTGCCCCAGCGCGCGCACCGCCAGCCCCAGGGCGGCCGTGGTCTTGCCCTTTCCGTTGCCCGTATAGACCTGCACCAGCCCGCGCGCCAGCCTCATGCGTCTCCCCCTCTCCTCGTGGGAGAGGGCCGGGTGAGCAGGTCGCGTTTTGCAGGCAGCCTGCACTTCTCCCTCACCTGTCTACCCTCCGCTCTCTATCCTCTCCGCCTGGCACGGCGGCCCGAGGTGACACAGGTCATTCACCCCCCGCACCACCAGTCCCTTGGCGTCACGCTTCACCTCGGTGATTGAGGTATTGCCGATCCAGAAGCGGTTGGCGAATTCGGCCGGGATGCCCAGGGCGGAGCAGACCACGGCCTTGATCGGTCCCCCGTGGGTGATGGCCAGGAGGCGGCCTCCTGGGTGGCGGTCCAGGATCTCCTGCACCGCTGCCAGCACCCGCTTGACCATCTGTTCCAGGCGTTCGCCACCGTGCTGGTTGGCACTGCGGTCGGCCAGCCATGCGGCCAGGTCCTCCGGGTAGCGCTCGCCGACCTGCTCCAGGCTCAGCCCTTCCCATCGGCCCATGGCGCGCTCGCGTAGGCCGGGGTGGGGGAGGGCCGGCAGCCCGCACGCCGCGGTCACGGCCTTGGCGGTTTCCCGGGCGCGTGCCAGGTCGCTGGTATAGCAGGCGTCGAATCGCCACTGAGCCAGCCGGGCGGCCACCAATGCCGCCTGCTGCCGCCCGGTCTCACTCAACGGACAGTCGGCCTGCCCCTGCAGGATGCCGTGCGCGTTCCAAATGCTCTCCCCGTGCCGCACCAGGGTGAGAAACGTCTCTACCATCGCACCGAGCCCAACTCCGTTCCGCGCGGGTCCACCCGCAGGTATCCCACCCTCAGCGTGCGCACGCCTGCCGCCCGGGCCGGGGTGACCACCCGGAAGGCACGCATCCCGTCCGGCCAGCCCAGCAGGATCCCGGCGCCGGCGGTATTGCCATCCGCCTCCACCAACCCCACCAACAGGCGGTCGAAGGAGGCCACGCTCAGCACCCGCCAGCCCTCAGCCCGCCAGGGCTCGCCTGCCGTCACCGCCACCCGCCCCGCGGGGCCGGACTCCGCGTGCAGCACCCTCACCCCCCACGCTTTGGCCAAAGCCTCCAGTTCCACCTCGGGCAGTGGGGTTCCCGCCAGCAAGGGCAGGCCTTCCCACGACACCCTCTCCATGGGGATTGCCTGCGTGCGGGCACCCGTGAAGTAGCGGGCAAACATCTCCTGCCGCCGGGCCGCCCGCACCTGGGGGGAGCGGGCGCGGGCCAGCGGGCTGGGGGTCACCCGGAGCACGGTCGGGCGCTCCCGGGTGCGGTAGGGCACCAGCAGCGGCTCCAATTCATCACCTCGTTGGATGGCCACCAGCGTACGCGGGCGCAGCGCGCTCACCTTGGCCCACTTCAGGCCCAAACCCGGCCCCTCCACCAGCCCGGTAGTGTCCACTACCAGGAAAGCGGTGCCCTGCGCATACGCGGACCGCCGCAAGGCGGCCAGCCCGGCCACCAATTCCAGCAGGTGCCCCAGCGGTGAGGTGGCGCCCACGAAGTGCATGCCCGCCAGCGGCAGTTCATCCAGGCGCGTGGCCTCCGGCTGCGCCCAGGCCATGCCGATGCAGGCAGGCGGTCCGATATCCTGCTGGCCGGTGTCGGAATCGAGCACCGCGGTCCGGGTGCCGGCCGCGGCGGCACGCTGCGCAAGCAGCCCGCAAAACGTGCTCTTGCCCACGTCGGTAGCGCCTACCACCAGGCACACCCCACCGCGCGCCAGGGCCGTGACCATGGCCGCCTGCCACTCGTCCGAGACCTCCACCTGCGCCTCCCATCCGCGGGGTTATGCGAGGGGCGGGCAGGTTCCTGCCGGGTGGAGTCTTGCGAGGAAGAGCCGAGTATTCGATTATAGTCGAATGACATTCCAGTACTTGCCCGCAGTTGCTTGCCCGCCCTGCGCTGGGTAACATACGCACATGCGCAAACGCCTCGCGGGCGCTGCCCCCTACCTACTCATCGCCGCCGGGGTGCTGGCCCTGGCGGCCTGGTGGCTGCTGACGCGCCCGCGCCCGAGCGCTTCGGAGTGTCTGGAGCGAGTGGTCGGTGAGGTAGCAGCGGGCGTGGAGCAGCACGACCTGGGCGCCATCATGGGCGCGGTGTCCCAGTCCTACCGAGACCCTGCCGGCTATGACCGCCGGGAGATCTGGCGGCAAGCCGTGCGCTACGTCGCTTCCAAGCACCCCACCCGGGTGCGGATCACCGACTTCCGGGCCGAGGCCGCGGGCGACCTCGCGGTTGCCACCATGCAAGTGGCGGTATCTGCGCGGGACGAAGTGACGTTTGACGCCGAACTCACCGTGCGCTTCCGCCGTGAGGGCTTTGCCCTCTGGCCCCGGTGGAGGATAACCAGCACCGAGGGCTGGCAGGACGCCCTGGAGCGCTACCGCGAGTAGCCGCCCCGATCCCTGAGCCGGCGCCAGGCGGACCAAGGTTTGCTCTCCCTCGGCCTGCTGTGCGGGCAGTCAGGAGCGGCCGGCGGGCATGGCCGGATTTCCCACGCCCTCGGTCTGCCCATCTGGCCAGCCGGCATCTTGCCGGTCAGGCTCGGCGGCTGGCGGCTGATGGGCAAGGTGACCAGTTGGCGGCAGTCCAGACCTGCGGCCTGCGCCCGGCAACGTCGTCGTCCCGCCACCGCTGTCTGCCTTCTTCCCCCACCTGTATTGCGTCATGCACAAGCCTGTTTGCGCCCTGCGCATGGACGCGTTGCCGCACGGGGCAGGATCGGCTACCGTGAGCACCGGGAGCCATGAAGCCCAGACCCGTCGCTCCCTGCGGAAAGGAGTACTCCATGAGGCTCGAGGGCAGACGCATTGCCATCCTGGCTGAGGAGGGCTTTGAGGACGCTGAGTTGGCGGATCCCCTGCGCCGGATGAAAGAGGAAGGAGCACAGGTTACGGTGGTGGGCACTGAGGCCGGACGTACCTATCACGGCAAGCGCGGTACAGTCAGCGTGCGCGCGGACGTGCGCGCGGATGACGTGAGCGCCAACGACTTCGATGCCATCATCATCCCCGGAGGCCAGGCGCCCGAGCGCATGCGCCTCAACCCGGCCATGGTCAGCCTGGTGCGAGACATGAACGAGCAAGGCAAATTGATCGCGGCAGTCTGCCACGGTCCCCAACTCCTGGTCAGTGCTGGCCTGGCCCGCGGCCGGCGGGCCACCTGCTGGATCGGCATTCGCGACGATTGCATCAACGCCGGGATGCAGTACGAGGACGAAGCGGTGGTGAAAGACGGCAACCTGATCACCTCCCGCCAGCCCTCCGACCTGCCGATGTTCACTGATGCCATCGTTGCTGCCCTGCAGCCGGTCGGCGCGGCCAGGTAGATGTGGTGGGTTCACTGGGCGCGCTTGTGGCCAGCCTGGCCGATCTGGCCAAGGCTACCGTGGCGCTGCTGATCGTGGTGGACCCGGTGGGGCTGCTGCCGGTGGTGGTGGCTCTTACCCGGCGCGCTACTCCCCAGGCGCGGCGCGCCTTGCTTAGCCGGGCGGTGGGGGTGGGGCTGCTGTTGCTGCTAGGCTTCACTCTGGCGGGAGTGTATGTGCTGGACCTGTTTCGCATCACCCTGAACGACTTCAAGATCGCAGGCGGCATCGTGCTCTTGATCGTGGCCCTGGCTCTGGTCACCACGGGGCACGTGGAGGGCCGGGAGGAAGGCAGTGGGCTGGTACCCCTGGCCACCCCCCTGCTCACCGGGCCGGGGGCGATCACCACCAGCATCGTATTCCTGGGACGCTACGGTCCGGCCGTGACCCTGGTGGCGATCGTGCTCACCTTCGCCATTACCTGGGTGGTAATGCAGTACAGCACGGTCATCTTGCGCGTGCTGGGTGAGACCGGCTCTGACGTGATTGCCCGCATCATGGGCATGCTGCTGGCCGCCATTGCCGTGCAGTTCATCCGGGAAGGGGTGCAGGCTATCTTCCTGCACTGAAAGCGAGGCACAACATGGAGCGGGAGATGCAGCGCTTCCTGCAGCACGTGGCCGGCGCCAAGCCGCACGCCTGCTACCTGCGCACCACGGTGTGGGAGCCGCCGCTGAACCTCTACCTCACCGCCTCTGCGGTGGTGGTGCTGGTGGAGGTGGCGGGTGCGCTCCGGGATACTCTGGACGTCACCGTGGACAACGGGGAGCTGGTGGTGCGCGGTTGCCGGGAGGAGCCCGCGCTGCCTGACCTGGTCAACCATTACCAGGTCGAGATGCACTTCGGCAAGTTCGAGCGCCGGGTGGCCTTGCCGGGGGCGGTGGAGCCCGAGCACACTACCGCTTCCTACCGTGACGGTCTGCTCCGGATCATGGTGCCGCTGGCCAAGCCCCGCACCCTCACCGTAGAAGCCCGCGCAGAGGAGGTGCAGTGATGGCAGACGAGCCCCAGCGCCAGGACGATGCCACCGAGGCCGAGCGGGAACTGGCCGAGGTGCAGATCCCCGGGGAGTTACCGGTGCTCCCGCTGCGGGATACCGTCATCTTTCCCTTCATCATTGCCCCTCTGGTCATCGGGCAGGAGCGCTCCATCAAGTTGGTCGAGGACGCCCTGGCCGGCAACAAGGTGATCGCCCTGGTGGCCCAGCGCGAGCCTGTGGAGAACCCTCCGCCAGAACAGTTGTACCAGGTGGGTACCGCGGCGGTAATCGGACGCATGCTCCGCTTGCCGGATGGCACCCTGCGCCTGCTGGTGCAGGGTCTCTCCCGCATTCGCGTGCACGAGTACGTGCAGACCGAGCCCTACCTGCGCGCTCGGGTGGAGAAGATAGTTGAAACCTCCGTTCACGATGTTGAGTCCGAGGGGCTGATGCGCGGCGTGCAGGAGTTGTTCACCCGGGTGGGCACGCTCGCTCCCTACATCCCCGAGGAGTTGGTGGTGGCGGCCAACAACATCGCCTCTCCCGGGCAACTTGCCGACTTCATCGCCGCCAACATGAACCTCAAGGTCGAGGAGCGCCAGGATCTGCTGGAGACGGCCAATTCGAGCGAGCGCCTGCGCAAACTGTCCGCCCTCCTCAGCCGGGAACTGGAGATCCTGGAGATCGGGAGCCGCATCCAAAGCCAGGTGCGCTCAGAACTCGACAAGACCCAGCGCCAATACCTCCTGCGCGAGCAACTCAAGGCTATCCAGAAGGAACTGGGCGAGGAGGGGGAGGGCTCGGAGATCGGGGAGTTGCGCCGCAGGCTGGAGGAGGCCCATCTCCCCGAGCAGGCGCGCAAGGAGGCCGAGCGCGAATTGGACCGCCTGAGCACCATGAACCCGGCGGCCCCTGACTACGCCGTGACTCGCACCTACCTGGACTGGTTGCTCACCCTCCCCTGGAACGTAAGCAGCGAGGACCGCCTGGATATCGAGACCGCCCGCCAGGTGCTGGACGAGGACCACTATGACCTGGAGAAGCCCAAGGACCGCATCCTCGACTACCTGGCGGTGCGCAAACTCAAGGGCGCCGACATGCGCGGGCCCATCCTCTGCTTCGTGGGCCCTCCCGGGGTGGGCAAGACCTCGCTCGGCCAGTCCATCGCCCGGGCGCTCGGGCGCAAGTTCATCCGCATGTCCCTGGGCGGCATCCGCGACGAGGCCGAGATCCGCGGCCACCGCCGCACCTACGTGGGGGCGCTCCCCGGGCGCATCATCCAGGGTATCCGCACCGCCGGCACGAACAACCCGGTCTTCATGCTGGACGAGGTGGACAAGGTGGGCATGGACTTCCGGGGCGACCCCTCGGCCGCCCTGCTGGAGGTGCTCGACCCCGCCCAAAATTTCACCTTCGAGGACAACTACCTGGACGTGCCCTTTGACCTCTCCAAAGTAATGTTCATCACCACGGCCAACGTGCTTGACCCCGTGCCGCCTGCCCTACGAGACCGCATGGAGGTGCTGGAACTCTCGGGCTATACTGAGATCGAGAAACTGCACATCGCCCGCAAGTACCTGGTGCCCAAGGAACTTGAGGCCAACGGCCTGCGCCCCGACCAGGTGGTGATCCCCGACGAGGTACTGCGGGTGATCATTGATAACTACACCCGGGAGGCGGGGGTGCGCAACGTGCAGCGGGAGATCGCCACCGTCTTGCGCAAGGTCGCGCGGCAGGTGGCCGAGGGGCACGCCACGCCTATCGAGGTGCACCCCGAGCAGCTGGAGGAGTACCTGGGGCCGGTGCGCTTTCGGCGCACCGTGGCCGAAGAGCAGGACGAGGTGGGGGTGGTGCCAGCGCTGGCCTGGACCGAGGTGGGCGGCGAGGTGCTGCTGGTGGAGGCTGCCCTCATCCCCGGGCACGGCAACCTCATCCTCACCGGGAAACTGGGCGACGTGATGCAGGAATCGGCCAAGGCGGCGCTCACCTACGCCCGCTCCCGGGCGGCCCAGTTGGGCGTGCCCACCGACTTTTATGAGCACAACGACGTCCACGTGCATGTCCCCGCGGGCGCCATCCCCAAGGACGGGCCCTCGGCGGGCATCGCCCTGGCCACCGCCATTGTCAGCGCCATGACCCGGCGACCGGTGCACAAGGACGTGGGCATGACCGGAGAGATAACGCTCCGGGGGAAGGTGCTCCCCATCGGGGGGTTGAAGGAGAAAGTGCTTGCCGCCGCCCGGGCCGGCGCGCACACGGTGATCCTGCCCCGGGAAAACGAGCCCATGCTGGCGGAGGTGCCGCCCCAGGTCAAGGAGACCCTGCGCCTGGTTCTGGTGGATCACATGGACGAGGTGCTGGGGGTGGCTTTGGCGGAGGCGCCAGCGCTGCGGCAGCCGGAGGAGGTCTTGGTCACGGCATGAGCGAGGAACGCACGTTCACCACCGAGGAACTCGCCCGCTATGATGGCCGCGAAGGGCGCCCCTGCTACGTCGCCTACGAGGGGCAGGTCTACGACCTGTCCGCCTCAGATTTTTCGTGGGCGGGCGGCGAGCATTACGAGGAGCACCTGGCGGGCCGCGACCTCACCGAGGAAATGGCCGGCGCCCCCCACGGCGGCGAAGCCCTCGCCCCCTTCCCCGTGGTCGGCCGCCTGGTGTAGGCCCTGTAGGGCGGGCACTCCGCTGCCCGCCGGCAACCCTGTAGGGCGGGCCTGCCACGGCCCGCCGGGCTGTTGGCTGGTGGCTATTGGCCATGGGCTTGTCAGGTACGGCTGGCAAGGTAGGGGAGCCCCGCTGTGGGCTCCCGGGCGGCCAGTGACGGCCGCCCTCCCACGCTTGCCTGCGCTCTACCCTGCCTGCCCTCTGCCCCCCTCTTGGCGCCCCGGCCCGCGCAGGCACTGCACGCGTGCCTCCACTTCGTTCGGGGCCAGGTCGAGCCGGCCCAGGCTGTAGCGGATGATCTCCAACGCCAACTCCGACTCCGCGAACAAGGCCTCCTGCATCCCAGCTTCGTGAGGAAGCGCCGCTCCGACTCGCTGTGGGTGCGGGCTACGATCTCCAAGGTGGGGGGCACGCCGGCGGGCATGGCCCACGATCTGCCGGGTCGCCACGGCATCGGGCAGGGCGATCACCAGCAACCTCGCTTCCCGCAGCCCCAGCCGCTCCAGCACCACCTGGTTCTTCGCACTGCCCAAGAAGGCCGGGATGCCCTCGTCCCTGAGGGCGTGCACCAGGTGCTGGTCGTGGTCCACCACCGCGTAGGGAATCCCCGACTCGCACAGCGCCCCTCCCACCCGGCCGTAGCCGCAGATCACCACGTGCTGCTGCAAGGCCAGCTGGCCCTCGGGCTCGGCCCGCTTCCGGGCGCCCAGGCCCCCCAGCCATGCGCCCGTGCAGCGCACCCGCCTCCCCCCGGTCGCCCAGCAGTTTGGCGAGCACGATGCTGGAGGAGATGGACACCACCGCTCCCAGGAACAGCGCCTCCAGCGGGGGCCAGCCCAGGGCGATCCCCACCCCATAGCCCGCCAACACCAGGAGCGCCACCTGGATCAGCCCGCCGATGGTCGCCACTGCCCCCACCCGCAGCAGTCCTCCCAGCGACAACTCCACCCCCACCGCAAACATCAGCAGCACCAGACCGATGTCGGCCAGTGCCTCCACCGAGGGCTGGTGGCTGACAAAGCCGGGGGTGTGGGGGCCGATGACGATGCCGGCGACGATGTAGCCCAGGATGACGGGCTGGCGCAGGCGCAGGGCGGCCGCCGCCGCTACCGCGGCACTGGCCAGGGCTACCACCAGGTTGACGAGGAGCCGGTGTCGTGCATGGGCACCGGAATTGTACCACGAACGAGCAGGCGGGCGCGGCGGAGGGGAGAACCGGCGGCGTGGCAGCCTCCTTCGCACGAGGCTTCGGAGCCCAAGGCCCCGCCCTACAGAGGGAAGGGGGGGAGCAGGGGAGCAGCGGAGGCCGCCCTGCGGGCGGATCCCAGATTCCACATTCCAGATTCCAGATAAGGGAGAGGGCGACGTGCCGTGCCGCGGTACCGTCGCGGCCGGATGCATCCAGAGCCCCCGTACGGAGGGTGGGAGGTCGGCCGCGTTCGTTCGGGGCCGCCTCACCCAGGACCAAGGTCCTGGGCTAACGTCGTATGGGCCCCTGCGGGGCCAGGGGAGGAAAGAAGGCCGGCAACGGAGTGCCCGCCCCACAGGGCGCCCTGCGGGCGGATTCCAGATTCCACATTCCGGACGAGGGAGGGGTCAAGCAAGGGAGGCTGAGGAGGCGGCGTGCCTGTGACGGAGGGCTCTCGGGAGCGGGATTTCTCCGGCCGCCGGACGGGGGGTAGGGCTGGACACCTGGCTGGCGCCGCCGGCGACCGTCGAAATGACGCGACCGCGGACAGCCTGCCCGAATCAGGGCCGTGCTACGAACGCCGCTTGCCGCCGGGCACCGGCAGCACGTCCTGCCCCTCGTACTCCTCGGTCATCCCCTCGGTGTCCTGCCCGCGGGGGTCAAGTTCGGGGCCGCACTCCGGGCATTCGAGCATGTCCACCGACCAGGTGAGGGCGCTGCCGCAGTAGGGGCACAGTTGACTGCCGGTGGCGTTGACTGCTTCCTGGCCCAGGGGCGCGGTAAGTTCCGCTGATTGTGGGCGCTGGGGCTGGCCTTCGTCGCCCCCAACCGGCCCCCCCAGGGTCTCGCCCTCGATGCTGGTGGCCTCGTCGGCCTCCACCCCGAAGGGGTCGCTGCGGCTCTCGGAGAGCCCGCCCGGGGTCAGGATGTCGTCGGTGGCCTTCGTGCGCAAGTCGGTGCCCAGTGCGTCGGGCAGGTCGATCGCCTCGCCGGTGACTATGAGTTCATTCACTACCAGTGCGACCCCGCGCACGCTGTTGGCGGCGTCCTCTGCGGCCCAGTACATCTCCTCATCGGGCACTTCGCCCTGCAGGTAGGCGGTGGTTCCCCGCATCACCACCTTCACGCGCTCGGTATCCACCCGGTCATCCATCGCCAGTGCCTGCTCAATCGCGTCCTTGAGTGTAGCCATTTGCACCCTCCCGCCGGGCTGGTTGCACGGCCTTGCCACGATCCCGGCCCCAGTGTACCCGCCCCCGGGGCCCTGCGGTGCCCATTCTTCGCCATTGCTGTGTGCCGACGCACGTCCTGGCGCCCGGCTGCCGCCCCCCTGGAGGGGGGCCGCCCGTGCTATTAGATCGCAGGGCAACTATGGTACATATGCCTTGGGAAGGGCGCCTGGGGCGGTGCCCCACCTCAAGGAAGACAACTGAATCCCAGGACGGACCAAGGAGGCAACTGCGTGATGTGGAGGCGCGCAGGGGCAGCGCTGTGGGTGGCGCTGCTTGTCATCACGGCCGTGGTTGCGTTGATGCCCGCCCGGGCGCAGCAGGTGCCAGCCGGGAGCAACGGTTTCACGGCGGAGGAGTTGCGTTTCGCGCAACTCATCAATGAAGAGCGGGCCAAGCGCGGCCTGCCACAACTGAAGTACTCGCTGGAACTGACCGAGATCGGGCGCGCCCACAGCCGCGAGATGTGCGAACTGAACTACTTCTCCCACTACTCCCCGACCGCGCGGCTGCGCACCCCCATGGACCGCTACAAGGTGGCCAAGGCGGGTGAGCGCATGCCCGCCTACCTGTGCGTCGGCGAGAACCTGTATTACAGCAGTGCGCCCGACGTGGAACGCGGTCATGCCATGCTCATGGCCAGCCCCAAGCACAAGGAGAATATCCTGCGCGAGGAGTATCAGTACGTGGGGGTGGGAGTGTACACCAGCCCGGACGGCAGGCTGTGGGCCACCGAGATGTTCCTGGCCCAGCACTCCTGAGGTCGCCCCATATCCCGGTTCATGTGGTAGGGGATGCCCGACAGTAGCGCATTGGGCCCTGCCGAGGGCAGTTGGCTGCTCGTCCAGCTCCTGATCGCCTGCGGGGCCAGCGCCGCGCTGGGTATCACCGTGGTCGGGGCCTGGATCAGCCGCGAGTTGACCCACACCGAGGGCGTGATCTACCTGGGGGCGGTGCTCCTCGCGAGCGTGCTGCTCATCCAGAGCATGAACAGCGCCCTCTTCTTCCCTCTGCTGCTGGGCATGGGCGTCGCGCTCTGGCTGCTGCGGGCCGCCGCGGGCAACCGCGCCCGGCGTCGGCGTGACTCCTTGCTGGAGGGCGACTTGCCGAGGTACCGTGCGGCTATCCAGCGGGATCCCCGGAATGCGGCTGCGCACTCACAACTGGCGCGGACGCTGGAGAAACTGGGACGGCCCCAGGAGGCTATCCCCCACTACCAGCGCTCCATCGAGTTACAGCCGCACATGAACGAGGACAAGTACCGGCTCGATGCCCTGCTGCGCAGCCTGGCGGAGGAGCAGGCGGGAGTGCGGCGCTGCCCCCGCTGCCTGACGCCCCTGCCCCCGCGCGCGGTGGATTGCCCCCAGTGCCGGCGCCCGGTGGGGGCGTGGTCGGGGCTGCGCGAGGTCTTCGGCACGCCCCGGCAGACCGCGATCGCCTGCGCCCTGCTCGGGGTGGGCCTGGCGCTGCCGGTGGTGGTGATCGCCTTTCGCACCTCCACCGGCGGCGGCATGGTGGTGGTGGGCGCGCTGTGGGCGGCCATCTTCATCGTCATCGTCTGTGCGCTCCTGCGTCGCCACCGCTGACAACGGAACACCGCCCCGCCGCCGTGCCGCTATCATAGTCAGACCACCGGCGCCTGCCGCCGTACGAGGAGACCTTTGTGAAGCGAATTGCCATCTGCCTGATCCTCCTGCTTGCCGCCGGCGCCCTGGCCTGGGCGGGCGCGAACCCGCAGGTGCAGACCACCACCCTGCCCAATGGCCTCACCGTACTCGTGAAGGAAATGCATGGGGCACCCGTGGTGAGTGCCTACGTCTGGTACCGGGTGGGCTCGCGCAACGAATACCCGGGCCGAACCGGCATCTCCCACCTGCTCGAGCACATGACCTTCAAGGGCAGCGCCCACTACGGCAAGGGTGTGGTCAGCCGTCTGATCACCCAGAAGGGGGGCTGGGAGAACGGCATGACCTGGCTGGACTGGACCGCATACGTCTTCACCCTGCCCAGCAAGGACCTTGACCTGGCGCTGGCCATACATGCGGACCGCATGGCTTCACTGACCCTGGACCCCAAGGAATTGGAGGCCGAGAAGACAGTAGTGCTCTCCGAGTTGCAGGGGGATGAGAACTCGCCCGGTTTCTTCCTGGACACCGCAGTGCGCGGCACCGCCTATCTGGCACACCCCTACATGTTTCGCACCATCGGCTACCAGAGTGACCTGCGCTCGTATACCCGCGAAGATCTGCTGGAGTGGTATCACACCTACTATTCGCCCGCGAATGCCACCCTGGTGGTGGTGGGCGACGTGCAGGCGCAGGACGTCTTCGCGCGGGCCCGCAAGTACTTCGGCAGGATCCCCCGCCGCCCCGCCCCCCCGGCCATAACCACCGTCGAGCCGCCCCAGGAGGGCGAGCGCCGGGTTATCGTGCGCCGGCCGGGCGCGGCCAACTACGTGGAGATTGCCTACCACATCCCGGCGGTGAGGAGCGAGGACCTCTATGCTCTCGATGTGGCCGAGGGGGTACTCTCCTCCGGACGCACCAGCCGCCTCTACCGCGCCCTGGTGGAAAAGGGGCTGGCGGCCGATGCCGATGCCTGGGGTATGACCAACCGCGACCCCTCGCTCTTCACCTTCTCCCTCACCCTGCAAGACGGCGTCACCCACCAGCAGGGAGAGCAGGCGCTGCTGGCGGTGATTGACGACCTGCGCAGCAACCCGCCCAGCGAGCGCGAGTTGCAAAAGGCGCTCAACCAGGCGCGGGCCTCCTTCGTCTACGCCATGGACAGCGTCAGCGACCAGGCCTACCGGCTGGGCTACTACCAGACCATTGACGACTACCGCTATCTTGATACCTACCTGGAGCGCATCGGCAAGGTGACCGCCGCGGACGTGCAGCGGGTGGCGGCCCGCTACTTCACCCCCGATAACCGCACCGTGGGCTGGTTCATTCCCACTGGCATGCCCACCGGGCCCGGTGGCGCCGAAAGCCGGCCCGGCCCGGCGCAGTATCGTGACGGGCATCCGCAGACTGCTACCGCCCTCGGCCCGCTCCCGCCGGCTCGCGCCGCCGAGGCCAAACCGGCTGCCGCTGCCGCCGCCCGCCCGGCCCCCACCCGGGTGGTGCTGCCCAACGGCATCGTGCTGGTGGTGCAGGAGAATCACACCGTGCCTGCGGTGGCCATCAGCGGCATGCTGCGGGCCGGCAGCATCTACGACCCGCCGGGCAAGGCCGGCCTGGCCAACCTGGTCGCCGCCGGCACCGCCCGCGGCACCACCACCCGCACCTTCCAGCAGATGGCCGAAGAACTGGAGTTCGTGGCCGCCACGGTGGGGCTGAGCGGCGGCATCCAGGTGGCCCAAATCTCCGGGCAGTGCCTGGCAGGGGACCTCGACCTGACCGTGGGCATCCTGGCCGATCAACTGCGGCATGCCACCTTTCCGGCGGAGGAGGTGAACCGCCTGTTGGCGCAGGCCCAGGTAGGGCTGCAGGAGGCCGAGGCCGACACCGATGAGGTGGCCGAGCGTGACTTCTATGCGACACTGTACCCCGAGGGCCATCCCCTGCACTACGTGTCGCAGGGCAACCTGGCTACCGTACGCACCATCACCCGCCAGGACATGGTGGATTTCTACCAGCGCTACTACCGCCCGGATGGGCTGATCCTGGTGGTGGTGGGTGACGTGCAGCCGGCCGAGGTGCAGCGGATCGTGGAAAAGCACCTGGGGGATTGGCAGGCACAGGGCAAAGCCCCCGCTATCACCCTGCCCGCGCCGCCGCTGCCGGCCAGGCCCCAGGCGGTGTTGCGGGAGGTGCCGGGCAAGACCCAGGCCAGCATCATCCTGGGCGCCTCCGGGCTCTCCCGGCGCAGCCCCGATTACCCGGCGGCGCTGCTGGCCAACTACATTCTGGGGGGCGGGGGCTTTGCCAGCCGCCTGACGGCCACCATCCGGGACGAGCAGGGCTTGGCCTACAGCGTGGGCAGCACCTTTCGCGCCCTCTATGAGGACGGCCCCTGGCTGCTGTACATGGGGGTGAACCCCGCCAATGCCGACAAGGCGGTGAAGAGCGCCCTGGAGGGGATGCGGGGGATGCAGCAGGCGGCGCCCGGGGCCAAGGAAATGCAGTTGTGGAAGGACTATGCGGCGGGGAGCCTGGCGCTGAGGCTGGAGACCAACGAGGGCGTCGCCGCCAACCTGGCCGACGCTGAGTTCTACGGGCTGGGCCTTGATTATCCCTATCGCCTGCCCGGCCTGATCGCCGCGGTCACCCCCGAGCAGGTGCTGGCGGCCTCCCGCACCTACTTCCACCCGGATGACTACGTGCTGGTGAAGGTCGGGACCGGCCTGCAGAAGTAGCGCTGTAGGGTGGGCCTGCCGGCGGGCCTGGAGGTGGACTGCGGCGCCCTCGGCGCGGCTGGGAATGTCTCCGGGGTAGGGCTCGCGCCTGCCCCCTACCTCACCACCACGTCGCACACCACCATCCGGTGGTCGCTGCTCCGGCTCTTGCGGGCGGTCACCGACACCGGCTGCAGGCTGCGGCTCACCCATACCTGGTCAAAGCGCAGCGCCGGGAAGTCGTTGAGCACCGTATTTCCCCAGCCCCGCCCGGCCTGGCTGAAGGCGTCTCGCAGCCGTCCCCGCAGGGGGGCGAGCGAGGCATCGTGTTGGCGCACGTTCAGGTCACCGGCGAAGATGACCCGGCTTCCCTCCGGGAGCCGGGCGATCTCCTCCGCGCACTGCCGAGCCTGCCCGCGGTGGGACCGCCGAAAGTGGGTGTGCAAGGCCCAGCACTCCGGCGACCACAGGTCCACGCGCACCACGGGCGGCAGGAAGTGAGCGCTGAAGGCGTGTAGCACCGGGCGTCCCGGGAGCGCCACCAAGGCATGGGCATAGGGCCACTCGGACTGTTGGGGTGTCACCTTCCCCCGCGCCAGCACCGCGCAGTCCCCGGCACAGGCGGCCCCGGCCCGCCCCCCGAATATGCGCCTGGCCAGCGCCCGGGCCTGCCGATCGGGGAGGGAAATCTCCTGCAGGAGCACGATATCCGGCTTCAGCCCGCGCAGTTCCTCCGCCAGTCCCTCGGTGTTCGTGGCGCAGTTGAAACTGACCACTCGGATATCGTGCCCGGGCGGCTGGCCCAGGCGAAGCAGGCTCCGTGTCTCCTCGGCGAGGGCCGGCGTGACCAGCACCCAGGCAGCCGCCACTCCGAGGATCCACCGGGCGCGCCGCCGGTCCCAGGCCAGGGCGAGCAGCCCCAGGCCCGGTAGCGGCCACACCCACACCGGCCACAGGGTGACCGCGGCCAGCCCATCCGGCTGTAGCAGATTGGCCAGGGCGATAAAGATGAGCAGCCCGGCCGAGAGGAGCAGCAGGCCGGCCTGGATCCCGGAGAGCACCTTTTCCGCCTTCCCGGTTGCCATGAGACAGGGTTCTCCGCGGGAGAGGTGGGCTCCCGGGGGTCGCCCGAGATCAGCGAGCGGTTCTGGCTGCTATCACCTGGCCTCGCAACGGCGTTCGAGCCAGACCTCGCCCAGGAGGCCATAGGGCACCAGGTTCCGTTTCTCCACCCAGCGGTCGAGGGCAATAAAGGAGCCGGGGCCGGTGCCTGCCGGACGCTTCTCTGGCAGATGGTTGGGGCCCAGCAGGTTGCGGGGGCTGCCGCACACCTCGATCTCCAGTAGATTGTCTCCGGGCCTCAGCCAACGGGTAATGTCCACCTCATAGGGCGCCCACCCCCGCACCCCGGCCAGGCGTCCGTTTACATGCACCGCCAGGCAGGTGGCAGCATGCGGCCCGACCTTGAGCAGCACGCGCTCGCCTGCGCGAGGGCGGTAGCGCACGCGCTGGCCGTAGCGCAAATTGCCCACGTAGTAGGGATATCCCTGGTCGCACCAGTCGCCCGCGCGCAGCATCCCCGGCTCCGCGCCAATGGCGTCGCGCTGCCGATCCACCCCGAAGTCGCCGATAAGATAGCACTCCTCGAGTTCGTACTCGGGGGCATCCCGGTAATCGCAGGCGAGCACCAGCTCGTTTTCCCCTCGACGTACGTGCGCCAAGGGCACCCGATCCATGCTCTTCTCCAGCCACCAGCCGCGGCGCCTGATTGCGACCGGCTGGCCGTTCACGCTCAGGTGGAAGAGTTCGGCCGACTCCACCACTAGGTCCAGATTGCCTGGGGGCAGCCGGTCCACGCTGAAGCGGAAGCACAGCTCCACCCGGCGGGGTGGGTGGGGGCTAGGTTGGGCGTAGCGCACCCAGGGCTGGGCGATGTTCGAGTGGGAGATGTCTTCCAACCCCATCTCGGTCCTGATCTGGCGCTGCGCCAGCCATACCGGTATCGGGTCGGACCACTGGCCACCGGCAAACCGCCACCGGCAGCGGTCCAGCGGCAGGCTGTTCTCGGTAGTGCGGCGCACCTGCCAGGCATCCGGCAACAGCGTCCGCACCACTGCCTCCGGAGCGCGGCGGCGGGAAGGCCCGGGGCGGCGGCGGGGGTCAAACACCAGGGCCAGTGAGCCTGTCGGTGGCATTTCCACCTCAAGGAACGTTCTTCCGCCCGCGCAGTGGGCAGGCAGGGGTCGCGTGCGCCCGTGCTCCAGGTCCCACTGCTCGACGTAACCCTCGGCAGGCAGTGCCACGCTCAGCCGGCAGCCTGCCTCCCGGTCCCGGTTGGCGAGCAGGAAGTAACTTCGCCCCCGGTGCCGACGCTCCTGATATATCACCGATCCCAGTTCCCGGGGCCCGCCCGCGGTGATGGAGATGCGGCGGGCCAGGTTGGTTCGCAGGGCGTCCTCCAGTTCGTCCTGGGTGGGGGCGATGAGCGTGACGCCGGGATGAGCAAAGAGATCGTCCAGTTCGGGCGCCGGCTCGCCCTCCAGGTGCGTCGGCCGGCGGCGCATGGCAATCACTCGCCCACCGGCCGCCAGGAACTCGCGCAGCAGTGCGGCGGTGCTGCGGAAGAGGCTCACACTCTCGGGGATCACCACCAGCCGGTAGGCCGCCTTGCCTACCAGCAGCCGCTGCCGCTTTACCGCGCCATGCCGGGCCATCACCACCTCGTCGCCCAGGTCGAAGTCATAATGCAGGGCCAGCAGGTCCTCGGCTACCTGCAGCAGGTGGTCGCCATGCCGGCGACGGGTGGCATCATCGGGGGCGTCGCCCCAGGCTGTGGAAATGTTGTGCAAGAGCAGCACCTCTTGCACGGGCTCGCCTAGGCTGGAAATGAAGGTGGCGCGGGCAAAGTAGTCCTCCACCACCCGGAAATAGCGCCACCAGGGCTGGCAGTAAAAGAACGCCGGCGGGTAGTCGCGCTTGCGCATGCCACGCATGGAGTAGGGGGTTAGGTGCTGGCAGCGGGTGTTGATTCCCAGCACCGTCTGCCAGTCCCCCGACCACTTCTGCCCCTCAAAGGTGAAATGCCACCCCGAGCACCCGTAGGTCTCGCTGAGCGTGCGGCGTCTTCCGAGTTGGTGGGCGATGCTGGAAGCCTGCTTGCAGGTCAGTGTCTCGCGGACCTGCTCGGTAAGGATATCAATGCCTGGGCGCTGCATGTACTCCAGACTGGGCATGGCCGCCCCGCCCACCGGGATCTGCTGGTCAAACTCCTGCTCGCAGAGCATGTGCCCGGTCAGTTCCAGGCCATTGTGCTCACACCATTGGGCCAACTGTCGGCAATACGCCTCTGCAAACAGCTCGGTGACCGTGCGCCAGAAGTCGTGCCGGGTGCGCGAAAACCGGGGCTGATTGCCAAACAACTCTGGCAGCCGCGCGGTCAGATCATAGCCTCGCCGCGCTCGGAACTCCTCAGGCAGCCGCCAGGTCCAGGGCACGCGCCGCCCGCGCGGCAGGTTGTGCAGGCTGAAGACATTGGGCTCATCGGTGAAGATGCCGGGGATGGTCTTGCCAAACTCGCCCTGGAAGCGCTTCCGATAGGGGTCATAGCAGATGTCCAGGAAGCGCTGGACCGACTCCGGATTGAGATTGTCGGCGTAGGGTCGCTCGTTGAACCAGGCGGAGGGCGGCGCGATGGCGGCCTGGAAACTTTGCATCTGCTCCCCGGGTCGCAGGCGACCCTGCGCCGGCAGTGGGCGATAGGCGGCTATCTCGCCCCCTTCCCGCTTCACCGCAAAGCGGTATTGCCCCTCCCCATCGTCGCGCAGTTCGAGGTATTTCATGCCGAAATCGGGGTTCCCGCCGACCACCAATCCACCCCCAAAGCCGCTGGGCCAGCGGTCCTCGTCGTAGAGCCAGGCCTGCATCCCCTGCTTGCGCGCCTCATCCACCGCGGCGGCGATGCATTCCATCCAACGCTCACTCATGAAGGGGGTGACCAGGCCGATGCGGTTGTGCATGAAGAAGCCGCCCAACCCTGCTCGCTTCATCAGCCGCACCTGGCGCCGCAGCTCTGCCGGGTCCAGGTCGTCGTTCCATGACCAGAAGGGAGCGCCACGCCATTCACTGCCCGGGTTGCGAAATTCCCGCTTGAGGTCAATCTCTTGCATTTGTCCGCCTTTCCACCAAATCGGCCGCCAGGGGGCCTGCAGCGGATATGGCTTTGCCCTGGGAAGGAGATATCCTGCTGGAGAGCAAGCGCAGCGCCATTGCGACTACTTGCGGGCAGGCAGTCCCGGGAGGCGCCAGGTCGCAAATCACTCAGGCGTCGCCACTGCTGCGGCTCTTGCGGGCAGTCATAGATAGGGGGTGTAATTCCGGGCTTACCCACACCTGGTCAAGGCGCAGGGCCGGGAAACCGGTGAGCACGGTGTCCTGGGGGAAGCGCCCCGGCGTCCCGAATACTGGCGCCTGTAACCGCCGGAGGGGCGGGCCCCGGCGCGGGCCAGGCCCGAGAAAGGACGAATGGAAGACGATGAGCGAGAGTATCACCGTGCAGCCGATCGGGCGCGTGCGGGTCGGAGCGGAGGCCAAGCGGCAGGAGATCGAGATCCTGCCGGAGTTCGCCGAAGGACTGGAGGGGGTGGAGGAAGAGGAGCACCTGTGGGTGCTTTACTGGCTGCACGAGGCTCCCGCGGAATGGCGGCGGGTGCTGCGAGCACACCCGCGAGGAGATCGCAGCCGCCCCCAACGGGGCGTCTTTGCCTTGCATAGCCCCATGCGCCCGAACCCCATTGCCATGACCCGGGTGCGGTTGCTGGCCAGGCAGGAGAACGTGCTGCTGGTGGAGGGGCTGGACGCGAGGCAGGGGAGCCCGGTGCTGGACCTGAAATCGGGATAAGGGGCCTGCATATAGTGGCGGTGAAGAGTTGAATGCGGACGAGACGGCGTGCCGGGGGACGCAGCGAGACTCCCGCCGCCAGAGCGCCCTCACCCCGACCCTCTTCCGGGCGAAGAGGGCGGATGGGCGCAGGGGCCCCCCGGTTTACAGGTTGCCGAGCCGCTTCCTCACCGCGGACAGCGCGGCCTCCACCACCTGCGCGATGGTGAGCCGATCGGTGTCAATGGTCACCGCGTCGGGCGCCGGGCGCAGGGGGGCGGTGGCCCGGGTGGCGTCCCGGCGGTCGCGCTCGGCGATCTCCCGGCGCACCTGCTCCTCGCTGAGGTTGTCGTCAGCCGCCTTCATCTCGAGCCAGCGCCGATGGGCACGCTCGCCCTCCGAGGCGGTGAGGAAGATCTTCACCTCCGCCTGCGGCCACACCACCGTTTGGATGTCGCGCCCCTCCATCACCACCCCACCCTGTTCGGCCAGGCGGCGCTGCCCGGCAACCAGGCAGTCGCGCACCGCGGGATAGGTGGCAATGCGGGAGGCGTAGTCGGTGATTTCGGGGGTGCGCAGGTTGTCCCTGATTCGCTCGCCATTCACGAGCACCGCGGGGCGGGCGCCCGGCACGGGCTCCAGGCTGATGGTAAGGTCGCGGCACAGCGCGGCCAGGGCCGCCTCGTCCTCCGGGCGCAGGCCCGCGCGCAGAGCCGCCCAGGCCAGGCCCCGGTACATTGCCCCCGAGTCCACGTAGAGTAGCCCCAGCCGCTCCGCGAGCATGCGGGCGATGGTGGACTTCCCCGCCCCCGCGGGCCCGTCTATGGCGATAACCGGCTTCACTCGCCGGTTTGCTGGCGGGCGATCCCGCGCAGCATGCGCGTCTGGTTGGCGGTGAGTTCGTTGAGCACGTTCACCTGACCCTCCAGGTGGCCGGTCTTGGTGGTCAGGCTCTTGAGTTGGCTCTCGATGTGCCCCAGTTTGCCGGCCACCCGGGTGTACTGGACGAAGTTGCCCAAGAGCAACAGCAGGAAGATCAAGACCACTATGCGGCCCAGGTGGGACTTCATGGCTGCTCCTTTCTGGCCTGGCGGCGCAGGCGCCGCAGGCGTGGCCATAGCGACAGCCGGGAGATGGCGCGCACCAGCGCGCGCCGGGGGAGGTGGCGCATCCCCGGATAGTGTTTGCGGTTGATGCGCACCAGACCTGCATGGGACTGGGCCAGTCTCGCGGCCCCCAGTTTGATGGTGCTCGCCCCCAGGTGGTGGATTATTGGCGCCGACGGGCAATAGACCAGCCGCCGGCCTGCCCGGTGCAGGCGCAGGCAGAGGTCAATGTCGGTGCCGAATCCCGCGGACAGGAACTCCTCGTCCAGCAACCCGACATGCTGCAGCGCCTCCCGCCGCAAGAGCAGGGCGCTCGAGGTGGGCTGGTCAATGGCGATCTCGGTGTCATGCCCCCACCAGCGCATGCGGTAGGAGGAGAAGAGGCGCACTCCCGGAAAGAGTCGGGCCAGCCCCGCCGCCTCGCATAGCATGGGCCAAGGCGCAGGGAACGCGCGCACCGAGGGCTGCACCGTCCCATCAGGGTTCAGCAGGTGGGCGGAGGCGCCGCCGGCCTCCGGGTGCCGGCGCAGGCAGGCCACCAGGGCGTCAAGGCTGGCCCCCTGCACCTCGGTGTCGGAGTTGAGCAAGAGCAGCCATTCCCCCTGGGCGGCCCGCAGGGCCTGGTTGGTGCCGGCGGCATAGCCGAGGTTGCTTGGGTTGGCGATCAGGGTGACCTCGGGGAACTGGGTGCGCACCAGATCGGCGCTGCCGTCCTGGGAGCCGTTGTCCACCACAATGGTCTCGCTGGGGCCGGAGAAGGGATGCTCTCGGAGCGAGCGTAGGCAGGCCGCGAGCAAGTCGCGGGTCTCCCAGTTCACGATGCAGATCGAGAGCAAGCCGGGGCGGCCGGGCCCCAGGGCGTCAGGCGCCATAGACCTCCTTGGGGTCGAAAACGCGCTCGCCGCTGACCTGCAGCCGGTCCCCCTCCAGGCGGCGGTAGAAGCACGAACGGTACCCCTCGTGGCAGGCCGCGCCGCCCGTCTGTTCGATGCGCACCACCAGGGCGTCGGCGTCGCAGTCCACCAGCACTTCTTTGACCACCTGGCGGCAGCCGGAGGTCTCGCCCTTCATCATCACCTTGCCATGGCTGCGGCGGTAGACGTGCACGAATCCGGTGTCGAGGGTGCGCCGCAGCGCCTCCTCGTTCATATAGGCGAGGGTCAGCACCTCGTGGGTAGCCGCGTCCTGGAAGACAGCGGTCACCAGGCCTTGGGCGTCATACTTGAGGGGGGGCAGGTTCATAGACCGGGCTTCTCCTTCGCTGGGGCCACTGGCCGCACGGTGACCCCGCGCATGGCCAGGTAATCCTTGATTTCCTTGATGCTGTAGGTCCCATAGTGTACCACGCTGGCGACCAGCGCGGCTTCGGCTCCGCCGGCGGTTACCGCCTGGAACATGTGCTCCAGCGTCCCCGCGCCTCCGGAGGCGATGACCGGGATATCCACCGCCTGCGACACCGCTCGCGTCAGTTCCAGGTCGTAGCCGTCCTTGGTGCCGTCGGCATCCATGCTGGTGAGCAGGATCTCGCCCGCCCCCAGGTCCTGCACCTTGCGCGCCCACTCCACCGCGTCCAGGTTGGTCGGCCGGCGTCCGCCGTGCGTGTACACCTCCCAGGAGGGAGACGGCAGGCTGCCGTCCCACTGGGGGATGGCACGCCGGCGCTTGGCGTCAATGGCCACCACAATGCACTGGGAGCCATAGCGCTCCGCCGCCTCCTGCACCAGGGTGGGAATCTGCACCGCCCCGGTGTTGATGGAGACCTTGTCCGCCCCCGCCTTGAGCAGGGCGCGCACGTCCTGCAGGTGGCGGATGCCGCCGCCCACGGTGAAGGGGATGAAGACCTGTTCGGCCACCCGGGTGGCCACCTGCACCACCGTGGCCCGCTGTTCGCTGGAGGCGGTGATGTCGAGGAAGACCAGTTCGTCGGCGCCCTCCTCGGAGTAGTGCGCGCCCAGCGCCACGGGGTCGCCAGCGTCGCGCAGGTCCACGAAGTTGGTACCCTTGACCACACGGCCGTTCTTGATGTCCAGGCAGGGGATGATGCGCTTGGCGAGCATCCGTCAGTCTCCTTGCGGGAACTCGGCGGCGATCAGTCCGGGGTCCAGTTTCCCGTCATAGAGGGCCTTGCCCACGATGGCGGCTTCCGCTCCCAGGCGGGCCAGCGCCTGGAGGTCGTCCCGGCTGGTGACCCCGCCCGAGGCGATCACCGGGATATCCACCGCCGCGATCATCGCCGCCATCGCCTCCAGGTTAGGCCCGACCAACATCCCGTCCCGGCTGATGTCGGTATAGATGATGCGCCGGGCGCCCAGCCCCGCCATCTCCCGGGCCAGGTCCACCGCCGGCATATCCAGCACCTCTTGCCAGCCGTGGATGGCGACCTTGCCCGCGCGGGCGTCAATGCCGATCACCAGCCGCTCGCCAAAGCGCGCCAGCATCTCCCGCGCCAGGTCCCGGTCCAGGGCCACCGCAGTGCCCACGATCACCCGGCGCAACCCTGCCTGCAGGGCGTCGGCGACCGCCTCCGCGGTGCGCAGGCCGCCGCCCAGTTCCACCGGGATGGCCAGAGCGCGGGCGATGGCCCCGGCGGTGGGTAGCTGCACCGGGTAACCCAGGCGGGCGCCGTCCAGGTCCACCACGTGCAGCAGGCGGGCCCCCGCCTGCTCCCAACGCCGGGCGGCCGCCACCGGGTCGTCCGCATACACGGTCTCCCGCTGGAAGTCGCCCTGCACCAGGCGCACCGCCCGGCCCTTCTGGATGTCCACCGCGGGGATGATGTACATAGTCGCTACCAGCCCGGCCGCGGGCGGTTCAGGGGCGGCCGCGCGGTCGGCCCCGGGCGGTCCGGGAAGGGGCGTGGCCCCGGACCGGGCCGCAGCAGGTCCTCCCCCAAGGGGTCCCGCCCTGCCGGCTGGCCGTAGATGCCCCGCGCAAAACGGTCCAGAAGAGCCAGCCCCACCGTGCCCGACTTCTCCGGGTGGAACTGGCAGGCAAACAGGTTGTCCCTGGCCACCGCCGCGCAGAAGTAACCTCCGTGGTCGGTGGTCATGGCCACCAGCCCGGGGTCCTCCGGCTCGGGATAATAGGAGTGCACGAAGTAGAACATGGCGCCGTCAGGCACATCCTCCAGGAGCGGCACCTGCTTGACCTTGCGCACTACGTTCCACCCCATGTGGGGGATGCGCAGTTGTGCGGGCTGGTCCGGGCGAGGGCGGGTGAACTGGGGCCCCGCAAAGCGCCGGACCTTGCCCTTGAGGATGCCCAGCCCCTGCACCGGGCCGAACTCCTCGGACTCGCTGAAGAGCAGTTGCAGCCCCAGGCAGATGCCCAGGAACGGCTTGCCGGATTCGATGGCAAAGCGGATGGCATTGTCCAGATTGAAGGTAGCCAGTTGCTCCATGGCCTGGGCGAAGGCGCCCACCCCGGGGAGCACCACCGCGTCCGCAGAGCGGATCAGGGTGGCGTCGTTCACCACGTGCGCGGGATAGCCCAGCCGGTGGAAGGCCTTCTCGACCGAGCGCAGGTTACCCATGCCATAGTCAACGATGCGGATCACGCGTGCCTCCGGTACTCATGCCTCGGCCTGGACCGCCCACTGCTTGGGCGCGGTCCGGTAAAGGTCGCCCCCCAGGGTGTCGTTGACCACGATCAGGGGCATGTTCTCGACCTGCAGCCGGTAGATCGCCTCTGGCCCCAGGTCTGCCCAGGCCGCCACCTCCGCGCTGCGGATGCAGGTGGACATCAGGGCGCCCGCGCCGCCGATCGCCGCAAAGTAGATGGCGTGGTGGGCGACTATCGCCGCCACCACCTCCGGCGAGCGCATGCCCTTGCCGATCATAGCCGCAATCCCGTATTCCAGCAGGGCCGGGGTATAGGGGTCCATGCGCCCGGATGTGGTGGGGCCGGCCGCGCCGATGGGCCGCCCCGGCGGGGCCGGGGTGGGGCCAACATAGTAGATCACCTGCCCGCGCAGGTCCACCGGCAGCCGCTCGCCGCGCCCCAGCAACTCGGTCAGGCGCCGGTGGGCGGCATCGCGGGCAGTGTAGATGGTGCCTGACAGCAGCACCCGGTCCCCTGCCCGCAGCAGGGCCACCGCCTCGGGCGGGAAGGGCGCGGTCAGCCGGATGGGTTCGCCGCCGCTGCTCATAGCGTCACGCTCCGCCGCCGTGCCGCATGGCACTGCAGGTTGACCGCCACCGGCAGGCTGGCGATGTGCGCCGGGTACCAGAGGATGTGCACGGCCAGTGCGGTGTTGTTCCCGCCAAACCCCCCCGGGCCGATGCCGGTCTCGTTGATCTTGGCCAACAACTCCCGCTCCAGCGCGGCGTAGCGGGGCTCGGGGTTGAAATGCCCCACCGTGCGCAAGAGCGCGCGCTTGGCCAGGTACGCGCAGTGGTCGAAGGAGCCGCCGATCCCCACCCCCACGATCAGCGGTGGGCAGGGGTTGGCGCCGGCATTCACCACCGTCTCCAGCACGAACTGCTTCACCCCCTCCACCCCGTCAGAGGGCTTGAGCATGCGCAGTGCGGACATGTTCTCGCTACCCGCGCCCTTGGGGAGCAGGGTAATGGTGAGCCGGTCACCTTCCGCCAGGTCAGTGTGGATGAGGGCCGGGGTGTTGTCGTTGGTGTTGCGGCGGGAGAAAAGCGGCTCGTCCACCATGGACTTGCGCAGGAACCCTTCCTGGTACCCCTGGCGCACGCCCTGGTTGATGCAGGCATTGAGGTCGCCGGCCACCCGCGCCTCCCGCCCCAGGCTGACGAAGAAGCAGGCGATGCCGGTATCCTGGCAGAGGGGCACCTGTTGCCTGGTGGCCAGGTCGGCGTTCTCAAGCAGGCGGTCGAGAATCTCCCTGCCCAGTGCGGACTGCTCGCTGCTGCGGGCGCGCTCCAAGGCGGCCTTGACGTCGTCGGGCAGGCTGTGGGCCGCCTCCCGGCAGAGCAGGGCCACCGCGCGGGTCACTTGCTCGGCTGGAATGGTCCGCATCAGGGGAATTATAGGGCGGCCGGTGGGGGGTGTAAAGCAACGGTGAATCTCGGGGCTCGGGGCTCGGGTGAGGGAGGGACTTGAGATTTGAGATGCGGATTTGAGATGGGAGCCGGCCTGTAGGGCGGGCCCTCTGTTGCCTGGCTGGCGCCAGTAGTCACTGTCTCTGGAATGCCGGAATGCGTGCGCCCGCCGGCTGTGTGGCTGCGACATCTTCAGCGCCGCTTTGGAGCGCCAGGCTTCAGCCTCCCTTTGCTATGCTCCTACCTCGCTCTGTCGCCCCGCTGCTGGGGCCTGACACTGCTTGCTCCTCTCCCACGGATTGCCCTACCGGCCTTCGCCGCTGATCGTGGGAGAGGTGGTGATGCAGGCGGTGTGGGCGGGCCTGAACGTGGCCCTGGGCATCAAGTTCTACACGTGTACCGAGTAGCCCCGCGCCGGGGCCCGGCGGGTGCCGGGCTGTTGACAGGTGGCAGGGAGCGTGCTATGGTATGGCGTGTCCGGGGTGGATGTTGCCCCGGACTTTGAGTTGTGGAGGGATGCCCGAGTGGCTAAAGGGGGCAGACTGTAAATCTGTTGGCGCACGCCTACGGAGGTTCGAATCCTCCTCCCTCCACCAGCAGACCATCCTGAAGCAGTGTCCCGGGCCCACGTAGCTCAGTCGGCAGAGCGTATCCTTGGTAAGGATAAGGTCCCCGGTTCGATCCCGGGCGTGGGCTCCACCCGGAGGTAATCCGCGGCAGCCGCCGCTTGGGATAGCAGACGAGAACTCCCATAGGGGGATAGAGATGGGCAAGCAGAAGTTCGAGCGGACGAAGCCGCACATCAACATTGGGACGATCGGGCACGTGGATCATGGCAAGACCACGCTGACCTCGGCGATTACGACGACGCTGGCGAAGG
>Ga0315298_1001612_pt1 | contig 40669 bp, 36 predicted proteins | sample WHS_1_MG_FD_203077 | JGI IMG/M metagenome (GOLD analysis project Ga0315298, IMG submission 203077) | Extremophilic microbial mat communities from Washburn Hot Springs, YNP, Wyoming, USA - WHS_1_MG | ecosystem: Environmental > Aquatic > Thermal springs > Hot (42-90C) | place: USA: Wyoming... | reverse complement strand
AAAAGGACGGCACCCCAGTATGCATACCAGCCCCCGATTGTGGCTGCGAGCAGGGGGACCGCGGCGAAGCAGATCGCCAGCACAGCGACTCCAGCCAAAACTCTTGCATTGAGCCTCATGCCCCTCCCCCCTTTCCGCTCACACTCGCGCTCCGACTTCCTAAACGCGGTCCATTCATTGTATTTGGACAGCCGCCACTAGGCCCCGTGGAAAAACACTGAACGGAGAAACAGCGCCAAGCAGCGGAGGACAGTCCACTCTCAATCGCGCCTGAAAAGGCGCTCACCTTTGTAAAGACACTCACCCATGATATAGTCCTCCAATGGTAAAGACTACTCAGGAATCGGTTTTAAGCATGTTGGGCAAGATCTGTTGACCAATGGCATCAAACCTGCCGCATCAGGGGTCAGAGAATCTCAAGATTTCTGTGTTTCCAAATTAAGCTTTAATAAGGAGCCTTCCCGTTTTACAACAGCGTTGGGGGGGACATTCTTGGGCGCTCCCGAATACTACGTGCTTTTGGTGGACGACGATGCTAGCCTGCTGGAAACTATGAAAGAGATCCTTGAGGGAAGGGGCTATTGCGTGGACACGAGCCAGACCGCTAGTGACGCTTTGAAAAAATTCAAAGAGCGGTACTACGATGTCGTCGTTATCGACATGGTCCTCCCGGACAAGCCCGGCACCGAGCTACTGCGCGAACTGGAGACGAGCAGGATCCCCCGGGTGAGGAAGATCGTCCTGACTGGCCACGCCTCCCTCGAGAACGCGGCGCACTCGCTCAACGGCGAGGACGCCTTCGAGCAGCTGTACAGGATAGTCACGAAGGACGGCAGGATTAGGTGGGTGAGGGACTACACCTGGGCGAGGCGCGACGACTCCAACAGGGTAACGCACTACCAGGGGATCATCCTAGACGTGACCGATGAGGTGCTTGCGAAGGAGATCCTGAAGGAGTACGCATCGAACTTGGAGAAGATAGTCTACGAGCGGACGAAATCGCTCCGGGAGGCCGAGAGGATGGCTGCGATCGGGGAGACCGCACTGATGGTCGGGCACGACCTACGCAACCCGCTCCAGGTGATCGTGAACCTGGCTCACATAATGCGCGAGAATGTCCGATCCGCAGGGATCGACCAGGCCGTTCGCGCCAAGATCGAGAGGGACCTCGACACCCTCGTGAACCAGGCTGAATACATGAACAAGATTGTCTCGGATCTCGCAGACTTCTCCAGGCCACTTGAGCCGAAGGCCGAGAGGATCTACCTGCCAGCCTTCCTAGAGGCGCTAACCAGGGATGCGAAGATCCCAGAGGGCGTGGATGTCTCGATCTCCGTCGAGCGTGGCGCTGAAGAGATCCGATCTGACCCTTCGATGCTGAGGCGCGTGATTGTCAACCTCGTTACGAACGCGGTTCAGGCGATGCCGTCCGGGGGGAGCATGCGGATTGCTGCCCGACCTGCACAGGGCGGCGTCGCGATAGCCGTCTCGGACACGGGGATTGGCATCCCGCCCGAGATCAGGGAGAGCCTCTTCAAGCCGTTCGTGACAGGGAAGGCGAAGGGGATGGGGCTCGGCCTCTCCGTGGTGAAGAGGTTCGTAGATCAGCTCGGCGGCGAGATCTCGTTCGAGAGCGAGGTGGGCAAGGGGTCGATCTTCACCGTGTGGCTGCCGGGATCTGACCAGACGCCTGTTTAATCTAAGTCTTCGGCATTCATTGTCGGATTCCTCTACTGTTAAAACTTTTTTTCTGAAAAAATGCTTTTTATAAATTGTTTATATCCGATTGTAGAAAAGGAAAACTTATAAATAGTTTCAAAGCTAGAGTTTTGCTATCGGGGATATAGGCAGCTTATGATCAAAACTATCGGCTATTCCGACTTGCTCTCCCTGTGGACGAGGGGCACCAGGAACGGTGCGCTGCGGCGGCTGGGCAGCCTAAAGAAGGGGCTCTTCAGGTGCGCGCTCGAGTACTGCAGGAGGCTCGGGCCCATTGCCAACCCGAAGCTCATCGGCATGATCGAAGGGATAGCCGACCGGATAAGGGACACGATCGGGCAAAGGATATGGCGCAGGGGGCTCGACCTCGCCCACCAGTGGATAAACGGCAAGGTGGCCGCGGTCTTCCCGAATGTGAAGAGGTGGGTCTGCGAGGACCAGTTCCTCTTCTGGCTCGGGACCGACGCCCTCGTGAACCACAGGTTCTGGATAATGGTCCAGCGGAAATGACCGTGGATCGGCTCTCGTTCCTCGCCGGGATCTCAATCGCGTCCCTCCTGGCTCTCTCCCCGCTCATGCTTGGCACGGCGGCGGTTCTCGTTCGCTGCTCTCCTTCGGGGGAGGAGCAAGAAGCGCTGAGGGCTGATCTGGCTGAGGTCTTCCTCGCGCTCCAGTCTGCCGAGTCCCGGGGCGCCGACATCTCAGCCCCCCTCCAGTCGCTGAACCATGCCCTCGCGCTCATTCAGGATGGAAAACCCGAGTCACTTGATCAGGCGAGGCTGATCATCTCAGAAGTGAACGCCACGGTGCCGCGGCTCCTCGCTGAGGGGGATCAGAGCCGCCTCATCTCCTCTGTCGGGCTCTACTCCTTCCTGGCTTCGCTCGCAGCGGTCGGCGCCCTGTCCTACCTCTACCTCCCGAGGCTGATCTGGCGGTCCTGGGTCAAGGCCAAGCGCAGGTGGGAGGTCGCCGCGAGCTGACGAAGAGTCCGCACGCCTGTCATGGTCGGGCAAAAGGTGGGATAAGATGATAGACGAGGAGGTCAGGGCGGTCGTACTGGCGATCGTGGTCCTTGGGGGGGCGCTTGCGGTCTCTCAAGCCATCACGGCGGGGAGGGTCGTCGAGCCCTTCTCAGCCCTCGGAACCCTTGGGCCGAACATGAAGATCGGGGACTACCCGAAGGAGGTCCTCGCAGGCGAGCCGTTCAGGCTCTACCTCTACGTCGAGAACCACGAGGGGAAGGCGATGTACTACCGCGTGCTCGAGAAAGTTGGGGACAACTCCTCCATCGTGAACGAGACCGTGCCGGCTGACCTGCCCGTCCTCGCGTCGTACGAGGTGATCCTGGCGCACGGCGGGAACGCCACTGTGCCCGCAGACGTCGCCATCGGGACCCCCATGCAGGGCGCCAAGCTGATATTCGAGCTCTGGGCGGTCGGGCCGGACGGCTCCCCCTACTACACGGGCAGGTGGAACCACCTTTGGATCAACGTGACGTCGCCCCCGTGAAAGAAAGAGTTATTTTTGTAAGCAAAGTATAATACTTATGCAACAACTTTTTGTGGATCGGGAGGCTGAGCTCGGTTTCCTGGAGAGGAAGCACTCCGAGCAGGGGCCGCAGCTCCTCGTGATATATGGGAGGAGGCGCGTCGGGAAGACCGCCCTCATAAAGAAGTTCCTCGCTGGCAAGCAGGGCCTCTACCTCATGTGCACCAAGGACAGCATGAGGGATAATGTGAATGAGCTGAAGAGGAGGGTGGCCGCAATGCTGGGGAAGGAATACCTCGCCTCGGTCGAGGCAAGGTCCATCGGCGATGCCCTCGGCATCCTCGCGAAGGAGGCGGGCGGGCGGCGCCTCATCGTGGCGCTCGACGAGTTCCCCTACCTCATCGAGCTCGACCCAGGCGTCACCTCGAACCTCCAGCGGGCTTGGGACGAGGATCTCAGCAGGACGGGCATCCTCCTCATACTCTGCGGCTCGAGCGTCGGGATGATGGAGAGGGAGGTCCTTGGGGCGCGTTCGCCCCTCTACGGGAGGCGAACTGGCGCATGGGAGGTTACGCCGTTCCAGCCAGAGGACTTGCCGAAGATGTTCCCGTTGGCAAAAGCGGAGGATACGATCAGGATCTGGGCAGTCTTCGGGGGCACGCCCTTCTACCTCTCGCAGGCAGACCCAAGCGCGAGCGTGGAGGAGAACATCCGCAGGAAGGTGCTCACCAAGGGCGAGGCCCTCTACGGGGAGCCCCTGATACTGCTCAGGGAGGAGTTCAGGGAGCCGGCGGTCTACCTCCAGGTACTGAAGCACATCTCGCTCGGCTATGTCTCGCTGGGGGAGCTCAGCTGCGTCACCGGGCTGGACCGCGGGAACCTCTCCAAGTACCTCAGCGTCCTCGAGTCCACCAAGATCGTCCGTCACGTGCTACCGCTGGGGCAGCGCAAGCGCGGCCGCTACATGATAGAGGATCCCTTCTTCTGCTTCTGGTTCAGGTTCGTCTACCCGAACATAAGCGACCTGGAGCTGGGGCTAGCCGACGAGGTGATTGGAAAGATAGGGCCGCGCCTGAGCCACCACTACGGCGAGATGTTCCACAGGGTGATCCTCCACCTGATCAGGAAGGGGGCCGTGCCGCTGCCGTTCCGGCTCACCGATGTGGGCGTGTGGTGGCACAAGGGCGTCGAGATAGACGTGGTCGGGAAGGGGGAGTCGGGGCAACTCCTCTTCTGCGAGTGCAAGTGGGAAGACGGGGTGGACCCGTGGAGGCTCGCCAGGGCGCTCCGCGATAAAGCCGACTGCTTCCTGGGGGCGCGCAGAGCAACCGGCTCCGGTTCATATGATGGGGCTGTCGAGGGCAAGCCAGAGGCAAGGGCAGGCACCGGGGGCGCAACGGGGAAAAAAGCCGGCTCGCCCGAGCGGGTCTACTGCCTCTTCGCAAAGAGCTTCAGGGATCGCCCGGCCCCGGCGGATGGCACACCCGAGGGGCTTGGCGACGTGCGGCTGTTCGATATGGCCGACCTGGGCAGGCTCGGGCTCGCCGCGAGGGCAGCCTAGCGGGAGGGTCGATTTGCCGAGTTCAGGGGTGGGGCTCCCGGATTTGGCGCGCAGGAGGTGGCTGGACCGGCTCAGGAAGCCCAGCCCATCGGGGGACAAGGACGGGCGCGGGGAGGACGATGAAGCGCAGGAAGAAGAGGATGGATCCGGCAGCGGGGACGTCTACGAGCCAGACGAGCTCGCCGAGAAGGTCCTCAACATGATCAGGAACGGCAGGGCTATGAGGCTGGAGGATGCGGTCCAGGCGGCTTCGTCCGCCTTCGGAGCCAGGCCCGAGGAGGTCGCGAGGCGGATCTACGAGCTCAGCTCAGCCGGGATGGTGGCGATCAGGGACCCGGACCCGCCGCGCTCAGTGGCGCGGTTCCTGAGGGATCCCGCCTACTCCGCCTGGTACTGGGCGCTCCTCGCGCTCGTCGCTGGAACCGTTGCCGTGGTCGCCGCTTCGCCGGGCGCCCCCCTGATCTACGCCAGGTACGCCCTCGGGGCGCTCTTCGTGCTCTACCTGCCGGGGGCTGCGCTCATCGAGCTCCTCTACCCGAAGAAGTCCGACCTCTCCCAGCTCGAGCGCCTTGCCCTATCGCTAGGGCTCTCCCTGGCGCTGGTCCCGCTCGTCGGGCTGGTCCTCAACTACACCCCGTGGGGGATAAGGCTCGAGCCGATCCTGGCTTCGGTCTCGCTTCTAACCGTCGGGCTGGCCACCGGAGCAGTCGTGAGGAAGCACTCTTATGTCAGGCTCCAAGCCGCCGCGCTCGGCGCATCCGCCAGGAGATCCAATGCCTGAAATGGCTGACCTATACAGCGACAGCGAGAAGGGCAACCCATACGCAGCCGGGCTCGCCGCCTTCGGGGCGGGGCTCGCCGCCTTCTCCTGGTACCTCCTCCAGAGCACGCCGATGACCGCGCTCGGGATAGGCGTGGCAGTGGTCGGGGCCTCGATCGCGATCACGCCGACCGCCCCGGTCCCATCGAAAGCCGTCAGGAAGCTCCTCGAGGGGTCCCTGGCGAACATAGAGGCTGTCCTCGAGGACACCGGGGCTGCGGGCAGGGGGTACTACGTCCCCGGGGGTGCAGTCGGGGGATCGGGGGATGGCGGCGCGGAAGCCGGCCCAGGGGCGGTCAGGGTCTTCGTGCCGATCGGCGGGGGCGGCGACGCAGGATCCGGCAGCGGGGCTCTGCCTTCAAGGTGGGAGGCGAAGGGCCTTGTGACTTCGCTGGACGGGAGGGATTACCTGGTCCTGTACCCGCCCGGGTCGTTCCTGGTCAGCAACGAGGGCATGTCGGGGGACCTCGAGTCGCTGCTGGGGGAGCTCCTCGTCGAGGAGTCCGGCATCGTCGAGTCCGTGAAGGTGGTGGAGGACGGGCAATCCGTCGTCGTCGATCTCAAGCGCCCCAGGTCGGGGGCAGGCTACGGGAGGGTGAGGAGGGCGCTCGGCTCGCTCGAGGCCGGAACGGCCGCGGTCGTCGTTGCCGCCGCGAAGAAGAGGGTCGCAATGGTCGCCTCCGAGGAGGACCTCAGCGACAGGAAGAGGGTCGTGATTGATCTTCTCTGATTGAAGTTGGCTGCGGGATTGCCGATGGCTGAAATGGGGTGCGGGGCATGCTGCATTGCGAAGGCGCCCGGGACGGGCATCCGTTGAAATGGACAGGAACGCTCTCTTCAATGCAACCCTCGCGTCCCTGGTCGCAGCCTCGGTGTGGGCGCTCTCCTCTCTGGGCGAGGCGAGGCTCGACGTCTACGTCAGCGTACTCGCGCTCGTCTACTTCGTCTGCCTGGCGATATTCAGGCCTTCGAGGGGCTTCTTCGACTTCCCGGCAGCCGCGCTGTTCCTGGCATTCGCCGCCATCGTCGCGATGAGGGTCATCAGCATCCTCTACGGGGCGTGACTGCTCGCTTGATTGATTGGTCGGTTGCTTGTTTGCCAACTTGCTTGCCCGCTCGATCTGCCCTCCAGTTCAGCGATAATTTGAGGACCAGCCCAAATCGGCTAACAGGTTGAGGCGCGATCTCGCTCTCCTGATCGGCACAATGGCGGTAGTCGCAATGATACTCGGCGGGGCGTCCCTCCTCCCGGCTGCGGAGCGCGCGGTGAGGCACTCGGACGCGAAGGCTGCGCAGGCCGAGCTCCCGTCCCCTGCAGCCCTCCTCTCGGGGTACTCGACGGTCTTCTCGGCAGTGCTCTCGGGCGGGTACTCGGACGCAGCCAGCCTCATCTCGTACCTGAACTCGTCGTACGTGCCGGAGAATGTGAGGTACATATTCGCTAGGTTCAACTCGCTCTTCGCCTCGGCGGTCTCGGACCTCAACCAGACCGAGGCCCTCGTCGCTGAGGCGAGGGGGGCTATCGGCGTCGGCATGGTTGCTGAGGCGAGGGCGCTCGCCGGGAACGCCTCGGCGAGCCTGTGGAGGGCGAACTCCACCGCCTCCCTGCTCAGGGACTCCTCCGCTACCCTGGCTTCGCAGCTGAAGGCGCCCCAGATCCGCACGGGGGTCTCGTCGGTCGAGGCGCGGATCGCGTACCTCTCGCAGGAGCTCTCCGAGGTCCGGTCCGAGATAGCCAGGTTTGAGGCTGGTGATCTGGAGAGGACTGTGATCGCTGTGGAACTGGACAGGTCGGAGGCTTGGGTCGGGTCCCCCGTCACCGCCTCCGGATCCCTCTCGGCTGAGGGCGGATCGCCGGTCGCCGGAGCCACGGTGAGGGTGTCGGTGGAGGGGACCCCCGGGGAGTACTCTGCGGTGACAGGGGAGGACGGCAGCTACTCGGTGACCTTCCCCGCGCCGCCGGTGTACGGGGGGCCTGCAGCCGTCCACGCCTACTTCCCGGCATCGGGCGGGTACGCCGGATCGAGGTCCGCCGACGCAGTCCTCAGGATCCTCTGGCTGAAGCCCGCCCTCGAGGCTAAGCTGAACGCCACGAGGGCTAAGCCGGGCGACTGGATCCTCGTCTCCGGGAGCACCGGGATCGGGGGATCGCACGGCGAGAGGGTCCGGGTCTCGGCATTCGGGGGGATCTTCACTGCGGATCCTTCGGATGGTGCCTTCTCCTTCGCGGTCCAGGTCCCAGCCGGCGCGACCAGCGGCAGGAACGCGATCAGCGTCAGCGTGGTCCCGTCCGGGGTCGTCGGCCCCGCCTCCGCCGCGGCCTACCTGGAGGTGTACAGGATCCCGACCGCCTTGACCCTCACCCTGCCTCCGGCCTCGATCTCCGGGGCAAACGTGACCGTCTCCGGGAGGGTGGTCTCAGCCTCCGACGGGGCGGCTGTTTCAAACGCGGCCGTCTTGGTCAGGGTGCCGGGCGCCGGTGTTTACTCGGGCTTGTCGGGCGAGGACGGATCGTTCCGGGTCGATGTGCCGATTGGGATCGCGGTCCCGACAGGCTGGTTCGAGGTTAGCGCGACGGCTTACCCGGCAGCGGCAGCCTACCAGCAGTCCTCAGCCTCTTCAGGGCTCTACGCAGTGAACCCGTCAATAGCCGCGGTCCCGGTCGCTGCGCTCGCGATCGCGTACTCGGCGGTCGGCAGGGGGAGGGCGCGCGGCGGTGCCAGGGGCGGCTCAGGCAAGCCCCAGGGATTGGCGGCGCTAGGCGTTGGGGCTGGATCGCATGGGCCGGGCGGCAAAGCAGGGGCGGGCGCTTTGAGCGCTGTAGTCTCAGCCTACCACAGGGCAGCGGCTGCGATCGGGAGGTCCCTCGGGAATCCCATCGGGAGGGGCGAGACCCTCAGGGAGTTCCTCAGGCGGGTGAGGGGGAAGGCTGGGGGAGATGCCGCGGAACCGTTCGGGGAGCTGACAATTATGGTCGAGGAGGAGCTCTACGCCGGGAGGGCGCATGAGGCAGCCAGGGCAGAGTCCCTCCTCCAGAGGGTCCTCTCGTCCCTCTCCGCGCTCAGGGGGAGGATCTCGGGCGCCGAGGGCCGTGCGGGCTCAGCTGGTGGGGGCGAGGAGCCCTCGGAGGGCGGTGCCGGCGGAAGGGGCGCCGGGAACAGGGGGGCATGAACGCAAAGAGGGCAGCCGCGATCGGGGCTGCATTGGCGCTGATATCCGCCGTGGGGATAATCTGGGCTGTGCCGTCGGTCGACGACTTCTCGCTGGAGAACCCGTACTGGAACGGGATGTCCTCCGCCGCTGCTGGGCTCGGGATCTCCGCACGGGATCCGGGGGCCGAGCCCGATCCGGCGGGGACCGTGCTGATCATCGCAGGCCCGGACGAGCCGTTCTCAGCGGGCAGGGTCTCCGAGATCGCGTCCTTCCTCGGGTCCGGCGGCGTGGTCGTGCTGATGGACGACTTCGGGGAGGGGAACTCGCTCCTGGAGGGGCTCGGCGTCCCGGTCAGGATAAACGGATCGATCCTGCTCGACCCGCTCTTCATGGAGAAGGCGAGGCAGTACCCGGTCGTCTCCGCCCTGGGCGCGGCTGGCGGCGCGCGGGTCACGATGGACTACGCATCAGCCCTGGAGATCATGCCTGGGGCTGCGCAAAAAGGGGCTAGGGTGCTTCTCGAGTCGTCAGCCTTCAGCTACCTGGACGTGGACGGGGACGGGGACCACACCGCGGGAGAGCCGCTCGGGCCGTTCCCCGTGGCTGCAGAGGTGCCTTACGGGAAGGGGAGGTTCGTCGTGGTCTCGGACTCGAGCATCCTGATCAACTCGGTCTACGGGATCTCGGGCGGGAACGCGGAGTTCGTCAGGTCGATCGCCGGGAACCGGGAGATTGTAATCGACTACGGGAACAACGCGGCTTCGCCCTACGGATCGCTGAGGTCCGGGGTGCTCTCGGCTGTGGGCGCGGTCGGCGAGTACCCGGAGCTGAGGTACCTCCTGGCTGTCGCCGGTGCTTGGGCCATTTTTGCGGCTGACCCCATCAGGCTGTTCCACAGGCGCGCGGCGGGCGGCTCAGGGCTTTTCGCGGGGGAGAGCCAGGAGGTCCGCAAGGTGGCTGAGGCGCACCCCGGGTGGGACTTGTCCTTGATCAGGAGGACGTGGGAGGAGAGGGCGAGATGCGGATCCAGCGCACCGATCAGGGCTGTGGGGTCGAGCAACAAGCCCGCGGAGGCAGCCTTTGGACGTCGCCCAGGCGTGGATGAGGGGCAATCGAAATAAGGTCTGCTTGGTTAGGATAGGGGAGATCTTAGAGTGATGGAGATGGAACCAACCAACATGCTGAACGCGAGAGACCCTTCCAGGATCAAGGTTCCGCCGGTTTCGGATCTGGTGAAGGAGGTCAGGGCTTACGTCGTCGGGATGGACGAGCAGCTATGGCTCTCCTGCGTCGCGCTCCTCTCGGGCGGTCACCTGCTGATCGAGGGCCCTCCCGGAGCTGGAAAGACGCTCCTCGCGAAGAACTTCACGAGCGCGATCGGCGGCGAGTTCAAGAGGATACAGATGACACCGGACCTACTCCCGTCGGACATAATCGGAGTCAGCACCTACAACATCGCGACGGGCGGCTGGAGCGTCAGGAAGGGACCAATATTCGCGAACGTCGTCCTCCTGGACGAGATGAACAGGGCGACCCCGAGGACGCAGTCCGCGCTGCTCGAGGCGATGCAGGAGGGGCGAGCGACGATAGAGGGGGTGTCCTACGACCTGCCGAGACCCTCCTTCTTCATAGCCACCCAGGTGGGGGCCGGGTCCGAGGGGACCTACCCGTTGACGGATGTCCAAGTCGACAGGTTCGCCTACAGCACCCTTGTGGATTACCCGAGCAGCGGGGAGGAGATGGAAATACTCTCGAGGGTCGACCTGAACGAGGCTTCCTTGGTGAGACAGGTCACTGATCCGAAGGAGATCGCGTCGCTGCTCGAGGCAGTGAGGAGGATCCACGTCTCCGACAGGGTCAAGGGGTACATCGTCTCGCTGGTGAACGCGGTCAGGGAGATGAGGGAGCTCAGGTGGTCGCCCGGGGTCAGGGCATCGGTCGCGCTCTACAAGGGCAGCAGGGCTGTGGCTTTCCTCGAGAAGCGGGACTATGTCATCCCGGACGACGTGAAGGCGGTAGCCACGAGCGTGCTGAGGCACAGGATGCGGATCAGGCCCGAGGCGATCGCCGAGGGGATAACGCCGGAGTCGCTGATTGAGAGGGCTCTCTCCGAGACGCCCGTCCCGAAGGAATGAGCGGCGCACCCGCCCGTCCCGGCTTTGGTCGTGCTGTCGGCGGCGATGCCAGCGTCAGCGCTGAAAGTGTATGGGGAGAACAAGATAGGGTAAGAATTGAGCGGGAAGATGATGGGAGTATCCGCCTGAAGATGGTCCGCCTACGCCTGGCAGGGATGAAGCCCTTCGCAACAAGGAGGGGAACCTCCGCAGCCTGCTCCGGCGCCTTCCTGGCTGCGCTCGCCGGCGTCTCGGGGGACCCGATCCTGGCTGCGGCTGGGGCTTCCGTTCTCGCAGGGTCCGCCGCCGACCTCGCGATCATGCTCTCCAGGCTTGCGGAGAAGGGAGGGGCCCGCGCAGGGGTCGGAACCGTCGTCTCGGGGGGCAAAGCAGGATTATCGCTGACCTCCATAGCAGGTGAGGCGGTCGATTTCTCGGTCGATATCGAGGCCCCGGGATTGGGCGAGGTGGAGTCGTTCGCAGCCGATCCGCCGTTCGAGGTGGTCGGGCACTCCAGGGTTGGGGGCGGGTACAGGGTGGACCTGCGGGCAAAGCCGGAGCTCTACGGCGACTACGCCCTGGGCGGGATTGAGGCTGTGACCAGGTCGAGGGCGGGATTCTTTGGGGCGAGGGCAGCCCTTGTGCCCGCCAGGGAGGTTGGAGAGGGTGGCGGCGGGCTGGCTGAGGGGGCGGCGCAGCCCGAGAGGGGCAGAGACGCGGGCGCAATCGAAGCGCGAAGCGAGGGCGGAGCCGGAGCCGGAAAAACGAGCAGAAAAGAAATCGAGACGGCGGTTGATGAGGGGAGGCAAGGGCCAAGCGAAATCCCAAGCGTGAAATCCCCATGGATCGCGAGGCTGAGGGTCTACCCGAGGTTCTACCCGCTCATGATCGAGGCGCTGTCGCTGCTGGGCGAGGGGCCGTTGGAGGGCGAGGCGGCTTCGGCGGGGAGGAGAATGATCGGCAGGGGGGCGGAGTACGCTTGGTCGAGGGAGTACGAGCCCTGGGACTCGCCCCGGTTCATAGACTGGAAGGTCACCGCGAGGAGGGGGAGGCTCTCGGTGAAGGAGTTCTTCGAGGACCAAGGCGGGAGGGGGGCGGTCGTCTTCTTCGACGGGAGGGCGCCCGGGAGGATCTCGGCGGACGAGATGGCGAGGGACCTGCTCTCGGCGCTCCTGGGGCTTGCGGGCGCGGGGCGGGGGGTCACGCTCTTCCTGAGCCGTGGCGGGGCTTGCAGGAGGGTCGAGGGCGGGGCGGATGAGGCTCTGAGGGCAGCCCTCGCGGAAGTCTTCGAGGTGGTGGTGGGCGCGGACCTGGAGGTATTCGCGCTGATCCCGCCCGCGGTGAGGTCGTCGCTGCTCGGGATGATAAGAAGGGGGAGAGGTGGCGCCGGCAGCGGACTCCCGGAGGACGAGGCTGGCAGGGAAGTAGTAGCAATTTCGAGGTCGGGCAGGGTCGGCGACTTTGTCTACGTCGGGTGCCCGCTCTACGGGGCTTCAGGGGCGCTGGGGATGATCTCCGAGGTCGCCTCGCACGGCGCCCGGGTCAGGGCACTCCTGCCAACGAGGCCGTGGCTCGACGCCCCGACCCTGGAGGAGGCTTACGAGGTGCGGGTGAGCTGGGCGAAGATCTTGGATAGGATCGAGGCTGCCGCCCAGGGATGGGCACTCCCCGATTCCATGCCCCCGTCGCAATTTTTCGAAAAACGCGCTTCAATACCAAAAGCCCTGTCAAGCTGATAGGCAAATAGTCACATGGATCAGGATTTGGAGTGGCTTTTGGATGCAGTCGGGAGGGTCAGAGTCGCTCTTGCGGCTCTAGGAGTTCTCCTTTCGGCGCTCTTCCTAGCGTCCATCCCGGAGTATAATTTTGTGAAGATCGACTACCTGGCTTGGGCAGCTTTTGTTGCTGTTTTTTCCGCATCTTTTGCAGATCTGAGAAAGTACGCTGGATCGTACGGGTATGCTTCGACCTTGACGCTTGACCTCCTTGCAATTTCGATGGCTGTCATTGGAAGGGCAGCATCCTCAGCAATCAGCATGTGGACCGCAGGGATTACTGCCCCGATCATTGGCGGGGGAATTTCTGGCTTGGACTCAATTGGCTTTGCCGCTCTTATGATCCCTGCGTCGGTGATCTGCCTCTGGGCGACGATCGTCCACACTGCAAATAGGAAGCCGATTTCATTTGGTAGGTCGGTGAGCTACTCTGAGCTATTCCGCCTCTTTTGGAATAGGGCTCTCTCGATAGGGGGGTTTGTGGAGTGCCACCCGGTTGTATTCGGTTTCGCATTCGGCTTCGCCGTGAGGCTCATCCCGGAGCTCCTCTGGTGGCCTTGGCTGATCGGATGGGACACCCCGTACTACGTGGCAAACCTCGAGGACTTTCTGCTCAACCCTAACCCATTCGCCCCCCAGTATTGCTATGGATGGTACAGGAACACGCCTCCGATGCTCGACCTCGTCTTATCGGCGCCTGCAGCTTTGGCAGGTGGATGGATTACCTATAAGATCTTCCCGCCTGTTGCCTACGGAACCCTATGCTCGCTTTCCGCACTCGTGGCATCCAGAGCGCTCAGAATGGAGGCAAAGCATTCCCTGTTATCGGCAGTGCTGTCAGCCTTGTTCATACTCAACCTGAGGATTTCTTGGGACTACCAGAAACAGGCAATGGGTACGCTTTTCCTTATGGGCTTCATCGCTTTATCCGAAAAGCTCGAAATCGCTGCCGTTGGCAAGCAAAAGAGGAATTTACTCCTGGCGGTGCTCCTGCTTGCTGGGGCGGCTTTCTCAAGCGAAGTCACAGCCTTCGCGTCTTTCCTCGCCGGAATTTACTTGTCTTTTGCATCCTTTCGCACTCGGAGAGCATTTGATACGGTTGCTTACGCGCTATCAACGCTCGCGTCCGCCGCGCTGCTCATCTGGTATGCCAAGACACCGGTTTACTCGAATACCTACCTCGGAGCGGTTCCGGTAGGGCTGGTTCCCAACTTTTCGGATGCTGCCCAGGTGGTCTCTTACTTTGTCGCCGGTTTCGGTTTGGTTTTGCCGCTCGCATTTCTGGGCATGGACAAGGCAAATAGAGTCTACCAATTCGTGGTCATCTGGCTCATAATCTCCGGTCTCTCTCCATTGGTGGCTCCATACACTTCTGTGCAGACTTGGTACAGATTCTTGATACAGGTGGCTCCGCTCTCGATCCCTCTAGCTGTTAAGGCATTGTCTAGCCATTGGAGCAGGGGCGCAGTCCTAGTCTTCTCTCTGATGGTGATCCTCCCGGGCATTTACTACCTCTCCCCGAATGGTGCGAGCTATACGAATGCAATGGCAACCTCCCTTAGAGAGTTCCCTCAGAACATGGTTCCTGCTCCTGCTGGCTCTAATGCGGAGGCTTTGATGGAAGGCGGTCAGAAAGCCGCGGAGCTCGTTAGGAACGGGAGCGTTCCCTTGGTGGTAACAGTTTATGATGGTCGTTTTGTGCACCTTTACCTCAGAAACCCAAATCCGAATGATGTGATCTATTTGTGGAGCCTGGATGGTCACTCCCTGAACGCAACGATGAGCACGCTCGGCGTGGATGGTGTTTTCGTTATGAGTAATTTGGGGGTGAGAGGACTAAACTCTTCCTTATTGCGTTTTTCATACATTGGTGAAATCTTCTGCTTCAATATAACGCCAGTCTGGCAGGGCGAGAAGGGCTTCTCGATATATTATGTGACGCGACTGGGAGACTGGAAGAATTCATCGGACTCGTCGTAATGAGCGAAAACCAAACACCGCTGCAAAATATGCAAGAAAAAGGTGGTTCCGAAACCAGGCCAGAAAGGAAACCCAAGATAGTGGTGTGCATCCCCGCCTACAACGAGGAGTCGAGCATAGCCGGGGTCATCGCAAACGCCAAGCCGTACGCCGACCACATAATTGTCTGCGACGACGGGTCAAAGGACAAGACCGCCGAGATTGCAAAGAAAATGGGCGCGGAAGTGTTCTCGAACCCGGTGAACATGGGCAAAGGATTCTCCCTGAACATGCTCTTCGACTATGCCAGGGACCTGAACCCAGACATCGTAGTCACGTTAGACGCCGACGGGCAGCACGACCCGAACGAGATCCCTAAGCTGATCGATCCAATCCTAGCGAACAGGGCGGATGTCGTCATCGGGTCAAGATATGTGAAGGGCTCCTGGACCGATGCCCCTCGGTACAGGAGATTGGGCCTGAAGATAGTCAACTCGCTCTTTTCATTCGACAACGAGTTCGGGATCAAGGACACTCAGAGCGGGTTCAGGGCGTTCTCGGCGCGGGCGCTAAGGGCGATATCCTGGTGCGAGATGAAGGGGTTCGGAATAGAGGCCGAACAGCTCAGGAAGGCTTCCCAACACGGGATGCGGATCGTGGAGGTCCCGATCTCTGTGAGGTACAATGGCGTTCACAAGCCATCGAAGAAAAACCCGATTAGACATGGGCTTGGGCTTGTCGGGACAGCGCTGAAGCTAGTGGTCGAGGAGTACCCACTCCTGATACTTGGGGCACCGGGGTTTTTGCTGTTCTTTGTGGGCGTCGGGCTTGGGGTCAGCCTGCTCTGGACTTTCAACGAGACGCGGTACTTCAGCATCCCGATCGCGATCATGTCGTTGGGCGCACTGGTCGGTGGCATATTCTTTCTGTTCTCAGCCCTGATACTGTATGCCATTTCCAAGATAGGGGAAAAGATCGAGAGGAGACCTTAGCCAATGAGGATCCTCCTGCTGCAAGAGTCGAACTGGATCGAGCGGGGACCGCACCAGCAGCACCACCTCATGGAAAGACTGCGGCTGAAGAACCACGAGATCACCGTAATCGACTATGATATTCTTTGGACGAAAAAGAATCTCCGTTCTCTATGGAAGCCAACCGAATACATTACCGTCGCTGGGAAGGTTGCCAAAGAAGCCACCATCCGATTAGTCCGACCTGCCATTCTTCAGCTAGGTCTGATGTGCTACTTGTCTATCCCATTCACTCACGGGTACGCGATGTTAAAAGAAACAAAACGAGCAAGACCAGACCTAATCCTTTCGTTTGGGATCCTGAATGGGTTTGTAGGCAAAAATATCTCGAAGCTTTTTGGGATCCCTTTTGTTTGTTACCTTATAGACCACCTTCATACGCTCCTGCCACTGAAGGCTGGCGTACCGATCGCAAGGTGCCTTGAAAAGGACGTGATTAGGAGCTCACAAAAAGTTTTTGTCATTAACAATGGACTCAAAGAATATGCAATCTCAATGGGCGCTGATTCAAGCAATGTGGTAGTCATACCTGGGGGGGTGGACTACCAAAGGTATCTCATGGCGTCTTCCAAGCGAAACGAGACTAGGGCTATGTATGGAATACCTGACGATGCATATGTTATCTTCTTCATGGGCTGGATCTACCATTTCTCTGGAGTAAAAGAGGTTGCATCAGCTCTTTCAAGGTGGAATGGTCGCTTCAAGTTTATGTTTATGGTTGTAGGGGATGGCGACGCTTATCCAGATCTCTTGGAAATGAAAGCCAAAACCAATATGCACAACCTTATACTCCTCGGGAAACAGCCCTTCGATAGAATCCCTGAATTGCTTGCAGCTGCAGACATTTGCATCCTTCCTGCTTACCGTGATGCGCCTGAGATGCAGAATATTGTTCCAATCAAGCTGTATGAGTATCTTGCAGCGGGTAAGCCTGTCGTATCTACTAGGATACCAGGTGTAGTCAAGGAGTTCGGGTTTTATAGCGGGATATTCTATGTTTCCTCTCCTGAAGAAGTCCTACCAAAATGCGCTTCGCTTATCGAGAAAATGGACCTGCAAAAAGAGGGGGAAAGCATAGCCCTCGCATCTTCCAAGTTTGACTGGAAAGAAATAGTTGAACGCTTTGAGGATGAACTAGAAGCAATATGCCGCAAGGCAGCTCCAAATAAACTTCAATCGAGCTGATGGGTGAAAAATATGGAAACGAATAGGGTGTTGGTGACAGGCGGTGCCGGATTCATCGGCACAAACCTAGTGAAAGAACTGAAGAGGAGGAACCACGAGGTTATTGCCGTTGACCTCCTCAACAACGACAGGGAGGACTACTTGAGGTGCGACGTGAGGAGCTACAGGCAACTGGAGCGGGTCTTTGAAAAGAACAAATTCGACTATGTATACCACCTAGCCGCCGAGTACGGAAGGTGGAACGGCGAGGACTACTTTGAGAATCTTTGGGAGACCAATGTGATAGGAACCAAGAACCTGCTCAGGCTGCAGGAGAGGCTTAAGTTCAGGATGATATTCTTCTCCTCCGCAGAGGTGTACGGGGACTATTCTGGCATAATGACTGAGGATGTGATGGAGAGAAACCCCATACGAGACACTTACCAGATGAACGATTACGCCATAACAAAGTGGGCAGGGGAGCTGATGTGCATGAACTCTGCAAAGATGTTCGGGACCGAGACGGTCAGGGTGCGCCCGGTGAACTGCTATGGGCCTGGCGAGCACTACACGCCTTACAGGGGCTTCATTCCGAAGTTCATCTGGCATGCCCTATTCAACAAGCCTTACGTTGTGTACAAAGGCCACAGGCGGATCATAGACTATGTCGAAGACTCCTGCAGGACATTCGCTAATATTATTGACAGCTTCATACCGGGCGAGGCATACAATGTCGCTGGAAGGCCGGAATGGGAGCATTCTATCGAGGAGTATTCCGAAATGGTGCTAAGAGCAGTTGGGCGGGACTCTTCTATTGTTACATACAGAGAAGGGGAGCCCTTTACGACTAAGGTGAAGAAGATAGATTGCACTAAGGCTATAAGGGACCTCAAGCACGACCCCAAGATCGATCCTGAAGAGGGCATCAGAAGGACCGTCAAGTGGATGAAGTGGTACTACAGGATGGAGGAGTGATCAAATGGCAAAACAGGAAGTCTTGGACTCTTTCAAGGGGAAAACCGTGCTCGTCACAGGCGGCGCAGGCGCCATAGGCGGGAACCTGGTGAGGGCGCTGGAGCGGCTCGAGACCAAGAAAATAATCATAATCGACGACCTCTCCTCCTCATATGAATGGAATGTCCCGAGGGGCGAGAAGATAATGTTCGTGAACGGCAGCATCCTCGATGACGAAAAGCTGAAATACGTTTTTTCGATGCGCCCAGATATAGTGTACCACCTGGCTGCCCACTTTGCCAACCAGAACTCCGTCGAGAACCCTGAGACGGACCTCATGGTCAACGGCATGGGGACCCTGAAGGTCTTGGAGTATTCCAACTTGGCAAGGGTCCAGCGCTTCATATACGCCTCCTCCGGGTGCGGGATCTACGGCGAGGGGTGCAAGATGCCGTTCGAGGAGCACGAGGTCTCGATGAAGCTGTACACTCCGTACCAGGTGACGAAGATGCTGGGGGAGCTTTACGCGAACTACTTCCACAACCTCTACGGGCTGCCGATTGTGAATGCCCGCTTCTTCAATTCCTACGGGCCGGGTGAGGTGCCCGGGAGGTACAGGAACGTCATCCCGAACTTCTTCTGGTGGGCGATGAACGGCCAGCCGCTGCCGATCACAGGGACCGGGGAGGAGACGAGGGACTTCACATATGTGGGCGATATTGTTGATGGCCTGCTCTCCATGGCTTACTACGAAGATGCGGTCGGGGAGGCAATAAATCTTGGAACTGGTCGGGAGATAATGATAAGGGACTTGGCAAAATTGGTGAATGATATGACCGGAAATAAAGCTGGTATAATATTTAAACAAAGGCGTATTTGGGACAAAAAGACGAAATTATTGGCGTCCATAGAGAAGGCGAAAAAATTGCTGCATTACAATCCAAATACTGCTTTTGAGGAAGGTCTAAAGGAGGTTTATGGGTGGTTTTCAGCTAATTGGAATGATATACGGCGCAGTGCGGAATTCTGAGGGTCTATGAGGATTTTGCAAGTTATCCCATATTTCACACCAAAAAGAGGAGGTGATGTGAATGCATGTTATCATATATCGAAAGAGTTGGCCAGAAGGGGCCACAATGTGACAATATTGACCACTGATTTTGAATTCGACAAAGATTACGCTAAGTCATTGGAAAAATTTGGCGTAAAGATTGTGCCTGTAAATTGTGTTATGCGTGTAGGTCTTTTTTTATATTCTCCTGCTATCAAATCCTGGCTAAAATTTAACATCAAAAATTATGATGTTGTCCACATGCACAGTTTCCGTTCTTATCAAAATAATATAGTTATGAAATATGCTGTCATCTTTAAAGTACCGTATGTTGTTCAACCTCATGGTTCCACTCCATATATTGGCAAACTGCCACTTGTGATGTTAAAAAGAATTTATGATATGCTTTGGGGCAATAAAATAATGAAAAATGCCGCAAAAATAATAGCACTTAATTTTTTTGAATTAGAAAAAATAAAAGTTCATTTTAAATATAATTATATTTCAAGTAAAATTGTTATTATTCCTAACGGTATAGACCTTTCGGAGTATGTTAGCTTGCCACCTAAGGTTTTTTTTAAGAAGAATTTTAAGATTACAGAAGACAAGAAAGTCATCCTTTACCTTGGTAGAATTCATAAGATCAAGGGCATAGACTTTTTGATTAAAGCCTTCTCTCTTTTAAAGAATAGAATGAATTTCAACGATGCTATTTTGGTAATCGCTGGACCAAATGACGGATACTTAAAAAATGTTAATGCTTTAGCTCACACTCTTGGGGTATCTGACTCGATAATGTTTGTAGGGCCTCTATTTGACAGAAAAAAACTTGCTGCTTACGTAAGTTCTGATTTATGCGTCCTCCCTTCAAGATATGAAGCTTTTGGAAATGTTTTGCTTGAAATTTATGCTTGTGGCAAACCAGTTGTTGCTTCAAGAGTTGGTGGGTTAAAAGATTTAGTAATAGATGGACAAACGGGCTTATTGTTTGAGCCGGGAAATGTAGAGCAATTGGCAAGAAGCATTTACAAAATATTAAATGATAATTATGCAGCTGAAGAGATGGGTTTAAAAGGTAATAATTTTGTTCGAGAAAACTTTACAATGGAAAAAGTGGTAGAAAGATTAAGGAATGTCTATGATGAAGTGGTTGAAAGGTAGCGATTTATGAGTTCTCTGATTACTAGTAACAAGAAATCCCTCTGTTCGCATTTAGCTTAGGGACTGTTGGGTTTAAATTATGAAGTTAGGGCTAGTCACTTTTCCTTTAGGTAAAGCAGGCAGCACACCTTTAGTGAACTTGGTAAAGTTATTGACTGATGTTTCAAATGAAGTTTATGTAATTTCCGGCGGACCAGCTTTAGAAAGTTTGAAAATTTTTAAAAATGTTTATGTCATTAATATAAACCATAAAGTTGATTCTAAAATTTTTTCTAGAATAATTAATTATGTAAAAACACAAATCGTATTATCGTGTAATATTATTATTATATATAGAAGAGTTAAATTCTTCATTTTCTTTATTGGAGGAGAGGGTTTTTTAATTCCTTTTTTAATGTTAAAAATTTTGAAGAAAAAAATTATTTTAATGCCTGGAGGAGTTGCAAGTAAAGGGTATCTTGTCCGAAAAGACCCTCTTTTTAATTTTGCATCCCTATTGGCTAAAGTAAACTTCTCACTAGCAGATAGGATAGTCGTTTATTCACCTGCATTGATTCAAGAATTGAACATAAATTCGAAAAATAAAATTATTGTTGCTCATAGACATTTTGTTGACTTCAAGTATATTGTGAATAAGAAAATTGATGCTAGAGCGAATATAATCGGGTATATTGGGCGATTTAGCGAGGAGAAGGGAATTTCAAATCTTGTTGAATCCATTCCTTTATTGTTGAAATCTAGGAAAGATGTCTATTTTATGCTATGTGGTGATGGTAAACTATCTAATAAAATTAGAAAAATTATAAAATTTCAAGATTTAGAAACGTATGTTAACTTAACCGGATGGGTTTCTCATAAAGAAGTTCCAACTTTTCTAACCAATTTTAAATTATTAGTTATCCCGTCGTATACCGAAGGCCTTCCAAATGTGATGCTAGAGGCAATGGCTTGCGGTACGCCTGTGTTGGCTATGCCAGTCGGCTCCATACCAGATGTCATTCAGGATTGTGAAACTGGCTTTTTGCTAAAGTCTAATGATCCAAAACACATAGCAGAAAAAATAATCGAACTATTGAATAAGCCCGAACTCCTAGAAAAAGTAAGTATTAACGCATACAAATATGTAAGGCAAAACTTCAGCTATGAAAGGACTTTGGAGACTTGGCGGAGAATACTTCAGGAGATTTAGGATGGCAGAACAATATTTTAATACCGTCTATCAAACATTTAGGCGCTCTCCGACGTGAAGATCATATTTAATCACCTTGCTTTTCGGATGATGCCCCTGCTGAGACGAAACCTATTCAGCGTTGCCCTCGAACGTACTAAAGCTATCGGTACAATAGTCAGTCGGAAGCTCATCTGGGTGATTATAGAGGTGGTCGAGCGAATTGATAAATTGTTGGTGGAATGCTTTTTCGCAGGGGTCGGAACTGCTTCAACTTTCATCCAGAACGCTATGATAATACGTGTTTTTTCTGCCGTAGGAGGTCGGATCGACTACGTCAACCATGTCTTCTAGTTCGACATGAGGTGATGGCCGACCGGCAAGTATGGGTGCTCTGTAGCGGTAGAAAGGGGAAGGTAGCAGGGAGAATGGCGCTGGAAACTCTGTTGGCGAAGCCCCCGGGCAGGCTCATTGTTGTCTGCATGCCCCCCTACAACGAGGAGTACGCCATCGCGAGCGTCATAATAAAGACCCAGAAATACTTCAGCAAGGTGGTCGTCTGCGACGACGGCTCCGAGGACCAAACCGGGGAGCTGGCGGCACTGCTGGTCACGGACATGATCCGCGACAGGCAAAAAAAAGGGGAAGGACTACGCCCTGAAGCGGATGTTCCAGCACGCCCTCGATATGGGGGCTAACATCGTAGTCACGCTAGACTCGGACGGGCAGCGCAACCCGAACGAATTCCCGAGGCTCCTTGAGCCCATCCTGAAAGACAAGGCCGACTTCATGCTTGGGTCTAGGTATATGCACGGAGGGACGATGGACGCTCCCCTCTACCAGAGGATCGGGCTGTGGATCATCTACTCGGTATGCAAGGGCGGGTCTAGGTACAAGATCAGAGATACGCAGAACGGGTTCCGAGCCTTCTCGCGCAAGGCGCTGGAAGCGATGGTGGCGTGCCAATCAGACGACTATGGGATCGAGACTGAACAGCTGTCGATAGCCACGCACTTCGGCTTAATGATCAAGGAAGTGTCGGTCTCGGTCAAATACTGCGATCTGGCAAACATCTCGAGCGAGAATCCGGTCAGCCATGGGACCGAGCTCATTGAAACAGCCGTAAAACTGGTCGTCAAGAGGAGGCCGCTGCCGATCACAGGGACCGGGGAGGAGACGAGGGACTTCACATATGTGGGCGATATAGTTGACGGATTGCTCTCCATGGCTTACTACGAAGATGCAGTCGGTGAGGCTTTCAACCTGGGGAGCGGTCGGGAGATCGTCATACGGGATCTCGCTCGCTTGGTTAACCAGATCACAGGCAATAGTGCGGGAATAATTTTCAAGGAGAGAAGAGATTGGGACAAGAAGAGCCGATTGCTCTCTTCAATAGATAAGGCCAGAAGAATTTTAAACTATGAGCCAAAAACTGAGTTCACTGATGGCCTAAGGAGCGTCTATAGTTGGTTCAAAATCAATTGGGATCACATAAAAAAGAGCGCGGAATTCTAAACGATGAAATACATAAAACTAGGAAAAAGCGACCTTAAGGTTTCTGTAATAGGTCAGGGGACAGGAAAATTCGCCAGAATGTATTGCTGAGAATATTATCAGGGCTTTGAACCATCCTCAGCTGGAAAAAATAGCCGAAAATGCTCGCCTGATGGTATGGGGTGAGTTTACTTTTGAAAAAACAAGTGCTCGCTTCAGAGAAATTTTTGAAAAGCTATAATTATTAATATGTCAAAAGAAATAATTATAAATTATAAATTATTAATTATTAGTGTATTGATTTTTATATCTCTAGTGTTTGCCATGGCCATCTCTACCCCTCCAGTTGCTGACTACGAGATATCCATCTATGACGCTTATCCGCCTTATTTCTGGTTTTTACTTATTGCTTACATTTCCTGCAATATTGTTCTCTTAATATGTCAAGGTTTTAATAAAATATCCTCTAATTGGTTGGTTTTCGCTTTTATTGGGATACTTTTTTCGAATATGTTGATCTTGCTTTTGCCAATAGCACGAGGGTATTTGACTTTAGGGAGGGGAGATGTTTTAACCCATATCGGAGAAATTAAAGAAATCATCTTGACAGGCCATTTCAGTTTTTCGAACATTTATCCTGCAATACATATATTTGTCACAAATCTTTCTTTAATAACAAATTCTTCTCCAGAATTATTGGCAATGTTGGTTCCAATATTTTTTATTGTATTCTATATGGTTTCTATTTACTTTCTTGCAAGTGAAATATCCTTGCATAAAGGACAGATTTTGCTCGTTGTAGCTTTTGGAAGTCTGTTATTATTTAAACATGAAAATGAGATGTTGGCACCATCCGTCCAATGTTTTTACTTGCTGCCCTTTGTACTATTTCTTTTTTTTAAAATGGAAAAATCACCAAGTCACTCTAATTTAATTGCATTTATTTTAATATTGACCATTATTCCTTTTTTACATCCGGGCGAAGGCACCCTCTTACTTGTCGTTATTTTTATTTGTATTAGTTTATCAAATTATCTTTTAAGATTTATTAAAAATATTCAAATTAAATCATTATTTTTAATAAATCAAAAATATATACTTTATTCATTTTTAATTTTATTTATTATTTGGTTTTCTTGGTTTTCTTTCAGTTCTACCTTCTATGGTACTTTTAAAGAAATTTTGAATTGGATGATTTACGGTATTGGTAAAACAACCGCTATAGAATACTCAACTTTGTTAGAGAAAGCAAATTTATCTAGCCTTGATTTTATTCGTCTTTTCCTCAACATGTTTGGGCAATTTGTGATTTATTGTTCTGTTGGATTAATAATAATATTATATTTAATATTAAGGTTTATGTCAAAAAAACATCAAATTGATCTTCAACAATTTATTTTTTCTATATTGTTTGTTGTTTTTGGTATTTTGCTGTTCGTTGCTTTTTTTAGTAAAGTTTGGTTAGAATATGGTAGAGGAATGAGATATGTTATGTTTTCTGCTACTATTCTAAATGGATTGGGGCTTCACTCGTTATTTCACAAAAATAAATGTTCAGGAATGATTCTAATAGTGGCTATTCTGATAGTCGCGGCAACTTTTGGAGTATTCAATACATATCCCTCGCCAGCAGTCCGAGAAGCCAATTCTCAAGTAACAAGGATGGAAGTGTCTGGCATGTCGTGGTTTTTCTTTCACAAGTCTGAATCAATATTTGCCGATAGTCTTTTTACAGATCAATTTCGTTTCGCTCACTTGATATTGGGTTCTCATAATATCCCTCAAAATATTCGATATAATGCGTTGCCGCCTGAACATTTTGGTTACGATCTAAAAAATATGTATGGCGAATACTTTGGCACTGATAGATATTTCGTAGATGGCGAACTGTCTCGAATATTTTCTCCAAGCGTTTTTCCAGAATACGAATCTTTGTGGAAGTTCACCCCATATGACTTCTATCGTCTGGATCATATTGACCAAAGTGTTAGTAAGGTTTATTCTAACGGCGGATTCTGGGTATACTATGTCCGCGGAGGCTAATTTTTTCTAGGTTTATCTAAACTCACTCAATTGAGGTTTATGTAAAAGCGCTGCTGTCCATTCTAAATCTACTTGAAGATAACTACATATGATCCCTAATGACGCTTCTGCCTTCGTTAACAATTTGCTATTGAGCAGCGCTCGCTTAAAATTATCCCTGCTTTCTTTCCATTTTCTGTCGTACAGATTCATCCTTCCCCAATAAAAATTTATTGCAGCAATCCTATATTGATAGGCTTTTATTAGATCACTGATGTTAACACCTAACTTTTTTCTTGTCCTTTCTGGAAGTTTCTCGAAAAAAACTAATCCATATCGCATATTTCCTAATGATAATTCCTTGGACCAAATAAAAGATGCCTGATTTTTATGAAGGCGATAAAATCCTAAAACTTCATTAATTAGCTCGAATCGACCGATTAAACTAAGCTCCAGCCATGTAGCATAATCTACAGACGGCACATTTTGAGGCTGTTTAAAGCCACCGATGGCTATGAGCGCGTCTTTCCGGCATACTACTGAACACGCCGGGATAAAATTTTGAAAAAGTAATTTTCGCAAAATTTTTTCCTTTTCCATGCTTCGAAACAATTTGTCATCATTAGGACAGCAATAAATCGTTTTTCCACCTATGTTTGTAACTGCTACTTTACCCGCACTTAGAACTATTTCTTGTTTATCAAAGACACGAATTTGCCTTTCAAGCTTCCAAGAAGGCCAAAAATCATCCCCCTCTAAGACGGCTATTAGCTCGCCTCTCGCGATTTTCAGTGCTTTATTGTAAGTTTCACTCAATCTGAAAATACCTTTATTATTCTGCCGTAAAAATGTGATTCGGTCGTCCTTATACTTTGCAACAATTTCAGCTGTTTTATCTGTCGAACCATCGTCGATGATTATCTGCTCCCAATTAGAGTAAGTTTGAGATAAAACGCTTTCAACACATTTTCCTATAAACTTTTCATGATTATATGTCGGTGTGATTATTGAAACCAGAGCATGATGCGGCATTTTTATTCACCATTTCATTTTTTTATAACATATTCTAAAATATGTGTATTTCAGGAACATTCATAAAGTACCTTTATTCGACTATTGAAAAATCAGTCGTTATTGATGAATTGATACTCTTTCATCCCCTTCCCCAATCCTACATAAATGACCCCATTTATGATAGTGCTCTCGTCGATCGACCTTCTGCCATCTACAAACACTGTGCCTTTGCAAGCGCACGTGAGCTCTCTTTTGAACTGTTCGTGCGGCGTCATCAAGACCAACGCATCCAATTCGTCTTTGACTTCGTCGCAGCTCGTGTAATGCGCGTCAACGCCCAGAGCCATCGCCTCCTTCGAAGTGACAAATGGGTCGACCGAATAGACCGTGCCCCCCATCTCCTTGATCTTCTTGATCAGCAGCCTGGAGGGGGTGTTCCTCAGATCGCCCACATTTTCCTTGTACGAAAGCCCAAGGATCAGCACCTTGGTCCCTTTCACCGGCTTCCCCGCCGAATTCAGCCCCTTCACCAGGAGCCCGAAGACGTGCTCCGGCATATAGTCGTTTATTTCCCTCCCGGCAGTAATGACTTTGGCGTGGTAGCCCCTCTTCTCGGCTGCCTTCACCAGGTACCAGGGATCCTTCGGCAGGCAGTGCCCCCCGACCCCCGCCCCAGGCAAGTATACATGGAAGTTCCACTTGGTCGACGCCGCCTTTATCACCTCGATCACGTCCAGCCCGAGGTGCTCGCAGATGATCGCGATCTCGTTCATCAGCGCGATGTTCAGGTCCCTCTGCGTGTTCTCGATTATCTTGGCCATCTCGGCAGTCTTTATGTCCCTGACCGGCACCGCCTCCGTCACTGCTGAGTAGAGTGCGCAGGCGACCTTAGCCCACTCCTCTGAGATCCCTCCTATTATCCGGGTAACCTTGTCGATGGTGTGCTCCGGATCCCCCGGGTTGTACCTCTCGGGGCAGTAGGCTAGCCCGAAGTCCGATCCCGCTTTTAGCCCAGATCCTTCAAGGATGGGGAGCAGCATCTCCTCCGTCACGCCAGGGTACACCGTCGATTCAAGTACCACAAGCTGCCCCTTTCTCAACCCCCGAGAGACCGCCTCCCCCGCCGATATTATGTAGCTAAGATCTGGCTCGAACCCTTCCTTGGTGGGGGTCGGGACGATTATCAGTGCAATGTCGCTCAGGGAGACCGCCTTCTCGGCATCGCCCGTTGCAGCGAGTCTGCCATCACTCACGGCCCTGGCAACCCTTTCATCAAGGTTAAGGTCGCTCAATGGGCTGGTTCCGTTGTTAATCTTCTTCACGAACTCGTCCTTAATGTCGCAACCGATCACTCTGAAGCCCTTCTCGGCGAAGAACACTGCCGTCGGCAGCCCAACATAGCCCATCCCGACAATGCAAAGCCTCGCCGTCCTCTCGATGATCTTCTTCTTGAGGCTCTCGATCACAGCGGTCACCAGATGGTTGAGATGTGTTTTTCCTAATTTATATCCTTTTTAAAGGCGCAACCAAACGTTCGATGAAGCAAATTCATGCGCCCATTCTTTATTTCGGCAATAGAAGAGGTCCGCCGATGCAAACGCTATCCTTCCTTTTCAAAAAATGAATAATTTAATTGATAGCGCCACGAGCGCTCATCAAATTGAGCGATTTTACAGTCTTTGGCCGCAACTGCTTTAGTAAGCATTTATGTCATAAGTTAACTCAGCGCAGGCGAATCACGCCATTCCCCTATGGACAGATCGCGATTAGACCCCCCTTTGATTGAGCATGATTTCGCCCCAAAAGTATCATTTTCCACTCACTCAATGCCTGTTAGGTCCCATCGTTGATGCTGCTATTGGTATAGGATGACTCTGCCTCACGCCTCTTGCGTTCCAGCCCCAACTGCCAGCTTTTTCTTTGCCTTGTCCAAGTCGTCCCCTGCATCGTCGAGGTTCCTGTCCGCCGAAGCAATCTGCTTCTTTGCCTTGCCTATGCTCTCAGTGGCTTCGTCCAGGAGCTTGCTCGCCACTGAGATGGCGCTCACTACCATTTCGGCGTCCTTCGCGCACTCAACCTCCCTGCTGAACCTCGAGAGCATGAATGCTGACGCCACGAGCCCCGGCGTGTTCACTGGGATCACGTTCTTGGCGATGACGCCTTTCAGGGTTTCCTGTGTGATCAGCTGGTAGACCGCGTCCGGGACGAACATGAGCGCGAAGTTCGTGGTCCCCTTCTCTGGCGAGACGTACTTGGCGACCTCGGAGGCCCTTGCCTCGACCATCCTGTTCGCCTTACCCTCGAACTCCCTCTGCTCGTCCGCAGTCATCTCCTTCTCGGGAAGCGACGGAACCGAGAACTTCGAGTCTATTGGAAGGATCAGCCTCCCGCCGTCGGATTGTGGCACGAAGATGGCGAAGTCGGTCCTTAAACTCGTTCCAGGGATCTCCACCTGCTCCTGCCAAAGAGAAGCAGGCAGATTCTTCATTACCATCCTTATCGCCGCCTCCCCGGCAATAGCCTTCGTTCGCGCGCTCCCTGAGAAGAGAGCCACGAAGGTCTGGATGTTCCGCTTCACGTCATTCTGCGAGGAGTCAAGCTGGCTTAGCTTTGGAACTATGTTCTCGTCGAGGTTCTTCCTGAGGTTCTCGAGACCTTTCGTGACGTTGTCCAGCCGCATCTGGAGGTCTGAAGTGAGGTTCTGTGACATCCCGTCCACTTTCCCGACAAGCGCGCTCTGCAGATCGCCCACCGTCTTTGAGAGCGCCGAAACGGTTTCAGAGAAATTCTTGAGGTTCGAGCTCAGGTTGTCCTGGATGCCCTTCTGCGTCGCTTCTAAGGACCCTGCCAGGCTCGATACTGAAGTGTTCAGTGTGGCTATCGCGTTGTTTATGGCACTGACGTCCGGTATCTGCTGAGGCGCGGGGGCTTTAGCGTACTTCCTGACCACCAGAAACACTGCTGCTGAAAATGCAACCAAAATTACTGATAAAAGCAATATAAATTGTAAATCTTCCATATTCAGTCCACTAAAAATTCATTTTTATCTTATTTTTTAAAAGAATTTCTATTAATCAAAGCCACATATTCTGCGCTTGAGAGCGTGCTGCTGAGGAAATATTGGAGAGCTGCCACAATAGAGGGACACGCTGAGGCGTTACTTGGAAGAGAAGGGGCACATTTAACCATTATTGAGGATTTTAGAGTTAGCCAATCTACCTTCTTCGATCAACTTTTTTCAACACATTGCTTAAGGTGAAGAACACTGCACAAACAATAGGAGTGAAATATTGCCGCGCCCCCACTCTTCTAGCGACCCATTTTTCAAGTTCGAAAGAACCACAAGTAAATCGGTCAAAACGAAGGATCAAGCGCTAATACATAAAATCATCTGCAATTCGCTAATGCGATGCCAGGACCTTGACAACTATGTCGAAAAGCACGTCCCCCCATAGGAACGAAATCAGGGGCATGGACGGATCAAATCACATCTGTAGGATCGAATTTACTTTAGAGGCATCGGTTATAAAGCCCGACCCACAAAGCCTTCTCCGATCAGGTGCCCGCGAATGAAACGCCTGGACCGGAGGGAGAGGAACCGCCTGAAGGGCGAGCGCTTCGAGGAGCTCGTCGAGCTTCTCTTCAGGTCGATGGGGTACGCCACAAAGAGGAAGACCGGCGACAACTTCATCCAGACAAGGGACTTCGACAGGGTGCAGATCGACATCATCGCCGAGAAGCCCGGCGACAGGGTGCTGGTCGAGTGCAAGAACTACTCCCTTTACCCGATCTCGCAGAAGGACATCCACTACTTCTACTCCGCCCTGGAGGCTGCCGGCAGCGGCTGGAGGGGCGTCTACGTCACGTGGAACGCCTACGAGGATCCAGTAAAGAGGTACGCGCACGGCAAGCCGATCGATCTCTGGGACAGGTCGACGCTGATGGAGCACGCGAAGCGCAACCCCGAGTTCTTCAAGGGCCTTTTGTCCCTCTCCGCCGACGGGCTGGTCGAGCGGTACCGCAACGACCATGCCTTCATCGACACAGTCCTGACGCTCGCCGCTGGCAGGGACCCCCGCTTCGAGGCGCTGAGCCAGACCGAGGAGGAGCTGCCCGCCCCCGAGAACTTCAGCAAGGAGGGCTGGAGGAAGGCGGTCGAATTCGAGGCGTACTGCAGGGGTCTCTTCAGCAGGAAGTACTTCGAGATAGTGATGTACGCGAAGGACCTCCGGGGCGAGGGTGCGGAGAGCGTGGACCGCCTCTACTACCCTGACTACGTAATCGAGTACAAGCCGACCAGGGAGAGGTTCAGCGTCGAGTGCAAATACCGATCGAACATGCCGGAAGACGATTCGTCCATCGAATGGACCAGCCAGAGGCGACTCGAGCAGTACCTGGAGTTCTCAGAGAAGGAGGATCTCCCGCTCTTCGTCGTGATCGGGGTCGGCGGGACGCCCTCTTCCCCGGAGCGGATGTTCTGCCTGCCCCTCGACGAGGCGGACTCGCCGACAATCGACGCCTGCGTCTACCTCAACAGGGAGCGCGACCCTGCAAAGATGTTCTATTGGAAAGACGGGTGCCTTGAGTGAGGACGCCTCGAGGAGAGCAGTTACTGCTGAACTCTTGTGCCTAACAACGGTCTATGCCTGACCAAAAAAGGCTCATAAATCCATGTAATACAAACCTCCCAAAGAATCAGCCAACTTCAGTGCTCAATCCTCCCTTGCATTTTCAATACCGCACAAGGCGCCAACTTTCATATATACTCTAAACCACTACTTTGATCCGAGGAGTGCCCCAAATGAAAGCCCTCGTCCTATCGGGCGGCAAAGGCACGCGCCTCCGCCCCCTCACTTTCACCATAGCGAAGCAGCTGATCCCGGTGGCAAACCGCCCGATCCTCGGCTACGTCCTCGACCAGGTCGCCCAGGCTGGGATAAGGGAAGCCGGGATAATCATCGCCCCAGAGACCGGGCATTACGTCAGGGAATACGTGAAGGACGGCGCCGAGTGGGGTCTCTCGGTGGAGTACATCCCCCAGGAGCCGCTCGGCCTCGCCCACGCAGTCAGGACCGCCTACCCGTTCCTCGGAGACTCGGACTTCGTGATGTGCCTCGGGGACAACCTGCAGGGGAAGGGCATCGCCGGGCTCGTCGGGCGCTTCCGAGACGAAAAGCTGGACTGCCTCATCCTGCTCAAGGAGGTCTCCGAGCCCAAGCGATTCGGGATCGCAGCCCTCTCCCCCGAGGGGCGCGTGCTCAGGGTGGTTGAGAAGCCAAAGGATCCGCCAAGCAACCTCGCGGTCGTCGGCACCTACGTCTTCTCCCCCAGGGTCCACGAAGCCATAACGCGGATAAAGCCCTCCTGGCGCGGCGAGCTCGAGATCACGGACGCGATCCAGGCGATGATCGACATGGGTCTCCGGGTCGGCGCAGAGGTCCTCGACTCCTGGTGGCTCGACACCGGGAAGAAGGACGACATCCTCACCGCGAACCAGATCGTGCTCGACGAGTACCTCAGGGGCAAGAATTCGGGGATCGTGGAGGACAGCGTTATAGAGGGGAGAGTGCTCGTGCAGGAGGGGGCGAGGGTGGTCGGCAGCCGCATAAGGGGCCCCACGGTGATAGGCAAGGGGGCTGTGATAGAGCACTCTTTCATCGGGCCGTACACGAGCATCGGTGACGGCGTCCGCGTCGTAGAGTCCTCAGTCGAGAACTCCGTGATAATGGAGGGATCTTGCATCGAGCGGGTGGAGAGGCTGGAGGACAGCCTGGTCGGCCGGTGGGTGAGGGTCTGCAGAAACTGCCGCAGCAGGGCGATATGCCTCCGCGTAGGAGATCACTCTGAAATTGAACTGTGATTTTTTTGAGGCTATTAAAAATACGAAAAAGCAAAATAGGATCATTTGACATATCGGACTAGGTGTTCCAGATGAAGGAGTACCCATTAGTCGGCGTCAGAGTGAAGGACATAAACCTAATTCCGGACGAGCGAGGGTTCTTCGCAGAGATAATGCGCTCCGACTGGAAGGATTTCCTTGAGGGCGACGTGATACAGCAGGCGAACCTGAGCTACAGCTACCCCGGGATAGTGAGGGCCTGGCACAGGCACGAGCGTGGGCAGGTCGACTACTTCCTCGTGCTGAAGGGCGCCATGAAGATATGCGCCTACGAAGAGTCTACTGGCAAGATGGCTGAGGTCATCGGTAGCGGGGAAAAGCCCCAGCTCATCAGGATACCTGGGAATTACCTCCACGGCACGATGACCGTGAGCTCTTTCCCCTCCCACACCGTCTACTTCGTCTCCAACCTTTACGACTACAAGAACCCTGACGAGGTCCGCGTCCCATGGAACTCCGCTTCGATAGTCCCTGCAGAAATAAACGGAAGGAAGGACGACCCCCGCGTCGGCAAGCCGTGGGACTGGTTCGCCCCGCCGCACAAGTGAGGTGCCTTTCCGAATGAGGGTTCTCGTCACAGGCGGTGCAGGGTACATCGGCTCTGTGCTGACCAGGCTTCTGCTGGAAAAGGGGTACAGCGTCGTCTGCCTCGACCGGCTCTTCTTCGGGATGGACCCAGTCAAGGAGATCGCTGACAGGATAAAGATAGTGAAGGGGGACGTGAGGTGGTTCGACCCTTCCGTCCTAGACGGGGTCGACGCGGTTCTTGACCTGGCCGCCCTGTCGAACGACCCGGCTGGCGAGCTGGATCCCGAGAAGACTATGGACATCAACTTCAGGGGCCGCGCCAGAGTAGCCAGGCTCGCGAAGGAGAGAGGCGTCAGGCGCTACGTGCTGGCGAGCAGCTGCAGCGTCTACGGGTTCCAGGACGGCACCATCGACGAGAGCTCGCGGATAAACCCGCTGACTACCTATGCAAAGGCCAACAGCATGGCTGAGGATGCGGCGCTGAAGCTCTCCGGCAGCTCCTTCTGCGCGACCGTCCTGAGGCAGGCTACCGTTTACGGCTTCTCCCACAGGATGAGGTTCGACCTCGCGATAAACGGGATGGTCCTAGGCTTCTTCAAGAACGGCAGGATCCCGATAATGAGGGACGGGAAGCAGTGGCGCCCATTCGTCCACGTGAAGGACACTTCGAACGCCTTCATCCGGGTGCTCGAGTCGGATCCAGACGTTGTCAACGGGCAGGTCTTCAATGTAGGGAGCGACGACCAGAACGTCCAGATCTTCGAGCTAGCCAAGACTGTCGCCGGTGCGATAGGCGTCCCGTTCGAGTACGACTGGTACGGCTCGCCGGACAACCGGAGCTACCGCGTGAGCTTCGACAAAATCGCCAGGACGCTCGGGTATTCCACGTCTTACACGATAGCGGACGGGGCGAGGGAGGTCTTCAGCGCCCTGAAGGAGGGCAGGCTAAACGGCGACGACCCGAGGACCATAACCGTAAAGTGGTACAAGCACCTCCTCGAGTCCCAGCGCCTCACCAGGGAAGTCGAGCTGGACGGTGTGGTGCTTTGAGGGTCGCAGTAATCGGTTCCAGCGGCCAGCTCGGCACAGACCTCGTAAAGGCATTCTCTAGCAGCCACGAGGTGATCGCCCTCACCCACAGGGACATCGAGGTCGCGGACCCGGGTTCATGCGCCAGGCTGAAGGAACTCGCCCCCGATGCGGTCATCAACACAGCCGCGTTCCACAAGACCGACCAGTGCGAGGACGAGCCCCTCAAGGCCTTCCAAGTGAATGCGATAGGCGCCAGGAATGTCGCCCTGGCATGCAGGGATATAGGCGCCATTGCCGCTTTCATCAGCACCGACTACGTATTTGACGGCAAGTCGAGGCTGCCTTACCTCGAGAGCGATCCGCCCTCGCCCATAAACGCCTACGGGATCTCGAAGCTCGCGGGCGAGCTCTTCACCAGGCAGAACGAAAGGCACTACGTCTTCAGGGTCGCCAGCCTCTTCGGGTCGGCAGGCGCCAGCGGGAAGGGCGGCAACTTCGTTGAAGCGATGATTGCCAAGGCAAGGAAAGGGGAAACGATCTCGGTGATAGACGACATAAGGATGAGCCCGACCTACACGCGCGACGCCGCCGCGGCGATATCCGCGTTAATCGAAAAGAAAGCGCCGTTCGGCACCTATCACGTCACCAACAGCGGGGAGTGCTCTTGGTTCGAGTTCGCCGCTGCGATATTCGAGGCTCTGGGGTTGAAGGTCCCCTTGGGCGCCGCATCCTCGTCAACATATCCGACAAAGGCAAGGCGCCCCGCTTACTCGGCTCTATCAAGCAACAAGCTGGGGAGATGGGGCATAGAGATGCCTCGCTGGAAGGACGCCCTTCGCCGCTACCTGGAAGAGAAAGGGCACTTGAAGCCTCTTTCTGTCGCTTGATCCCTTCCGAAAGCCCGCTGCACTTCAGCTCATCTGATGCTGCCATGTCGCGCGCTTGGGCTACTCACGTACTGTCCACGTTCAGAAGCCCTTGGCCCTAAGAAAATCATGGTACTTGCTTACTGCCTCAGGGGAGAACGGAACAACCACGGTCACCTCCCCTGCCTTTGCCAGCTCCATGTCAAGCGAATATATTATTGAGGTCCCAGAGCCCTTCGCAATGGCAATCAGGTACCCATCCCATGACTCGATGCCATAGGCGCAGGCATAATCCAAGCCATCCACGGCATTTTCAGGCGTTACCTGCGGGTAAAGGGCAGCAGAGCCGGATTCTGCAATCCCCTCCAGAACCTTCTTCACCGCCACGCGCGGGATTTTCAGGTATCTCGTAGCTATGTGGTAAGCACCCATAAGCGCCGTTACTGGCAACACAGCACGTTTCTTCTGAGCAAGCACGTCTTCCGTGAACTTTATGCTCTCTTCCTTTAGAGGATTTTCAAAGCATGTGGGCACAATTATGCTCACATCGACCACTCCTTCAGGAAAGGCCGAGCTTTTTCCTGGCATATTCGCGGCTCACCCACTTGTGGCTTTCTTCCCCGCCCTCAGAGATTGCCTCCGCCTTGAGGCTCCTTGCCATCCTCCCCCATTCCGCCACTCTCGCTTTCGTCTCAACCGAGGCCGCCTCTATTATGATCTGGTTCCCCGTGAGCCTTATCGTAGCCTCCCCACCGCTTTTTATGCCAAGGGCCTCCCTCATCCGAGACGGAAGGACTACTCTTCCCTGCTTATCAACATTCACCGTTTCTTCCATATTTTCACCACATGGTATATTATGTGGCATTATTATTATCTTTTTGCATCAAACCCAAAAGGCTTCAACTCCTCAAGGTTGCACCAGCCCACGCCCGTGAGCATTTCGTTCCTGTAGGCTCAGGCATTAGCGAAGGTGAGACTAGGCTAAAGAAAGAGGTTTTGGAAAAAGAAACCCCAAAGCATGAAGCATGGATTGCTGAGAAAAAAAAAGATCGCAAAAGCAGATGAAAAAACATTACAGATGAAGCGAAGCGAAATTGAGACGCCAGGCAAAAAATGCAGAAAACTGATAAACAAATCAAGGGCCAGTCGACATCGATCGGCAAGAAGAAGCGCTTGATACCCTTTATATCAATCTTGGAATTGCCCAACGTAATCATAGATAAAACGACTTTGCTCGAGGCTCTGCCTTACAACTGCGAACGTCGGCAAGCCCTGGGACTTCGTTCTGTACAAGTGATTGGTTGGGCGCCCATTTTGAGTTGACTGTATCCGCTCCTTCATGCATTTGCCAGGCGCAAACAACCCACATTTTTTGCCAGCCCAGCCGCGAAATCATCGCCGAAAAGCCTGCCCTCATCGCCTGCTCCGCCAGCGACCTCACGCCCTTGCTCGCGCCGTGCGCCGCGTCGAGAGCCATCGCGATCAGGAGCTTGTACTTGATCGGGATCTCCCCCTCGCAGAACGCCAGATCCGGCGCCTTGGTCACGCACTCCAGCAACCTGGGGTCAACCTTGCCGAACACCATCAGCGGATTCCCGGAAACAAGCACCGCCTCCTGATCTTAATGGGCGTTCCCCCTTTATCGAGGTGCCGATCCCAGGCATCAACGGCCCGACTTGAGCCACTCCACTGTAATCCTCAGCCCCTCCTCCAATGAGTGTGTGGGCGAATACGAGAAGCCGTCCCTCGCCCTCGTTATGTCCGCGAGCGAATCCCTCACGTCCCCGGCCCTCGGCGGAAGGTGAACCACCTTGGGCTCGACGCCGACCGCCTCAGCGACCTTCTGCGCCAGCTCCATTACCGAGACCCTCCTCCCGCTCCCTATGTTGTACACGCCGATGGCGCCCGACTCCGCAGCGAGCGCGTTTGCCCTTACGACGTCCCTCACGAAAGTGAAGTCCCGCGTCTGCATTCCGTCCCCGTATATCGGCATCGGCTCCCCATTAAGCGCGCAAGAAATGAAGCGCGGTATCACAGCGGCGTACTCCGAGGAGGGGTCCTGCCTCGGCCCGTAGACGTTGAAGTACCTCAGCGAGACGGTCTTCAGGCCGTAGATCTCGGTGAAGAGCCTGCAGTAGTGCTCGCCGGCGAGCTTCGTCACCGCGTAAGGGGACATCGGGCGCGGGATCATGCCCTCGTGCTTCGGGAGCGTCGGCGTGTCCCCGTAGACCGATGAGGACGAGGCGAAGACGACCTTCTTCACCCCCGTCTCCCGGGCCGCGGAGAGCACCGAGAGCGTGCCCCTTATGCCCGCCTCGTTGGTTGCGACCGGATCCCTGACCGACCTGGCGACCGAGGGTATCGCGGCCTGGTGAAGCACGAAATCCGCCCCTTTGAAAATCGCCTTGAGCCCGTCGGCGTCGGTGACGCTCTGCCTTGAGAAAGCCACCTTGCCGCCGTCGACGAGCCCCTTTATGTTATGGAGGTTGCCGGTAGAGAGGTCGTCCACCACAGCGACCTCATTCTCGGCGCATAGCTCCCATGCCAGGTTGGAGCCTATGAAACCCGCGCCGCCAGTGATCACGACCCTTCTCCCTTTCATGAGAAACGCCGACTGAAGATATCGCCACGTTGGATTAAAACGTTTTTGAGCCCGTGGCAATCCGCCAGGTGCCCTGCCGATCGTGTACCTGGCGAGCCTTTGCATCTCAAGCCCCTTCTCAAGCCGCTCTTCAAAGCGCTTGACCTTCCGGAGGTCGGTCAGGCCGATTGAGGCATGCTCCGTCTCACCCCTAAGTGCAATCCTCTCTAGGCAGTCCATGTAGCTGTCAAGGGCGTGGCATTTGCATAAGGAAACGAATCCCCTGAGGCTTACTCCCCCCCGGCGCTGGCAATGCCATTATGTCAATCCCGTCCATCTCCCCCCCTTGGCAGACATCTCGCGGTCCATTGCTGCCCTCAGCTTCAGCGCAAGGGGGCGCTCTGGGGATAGCGCTCTGAATCCCCCGATGCTGCGGGCATTCGTGCTTATCTGATTCGCCGGGATCCCGGAGTCCGAACAGTGGAGCGCGTATATTCAGCATCCGTCGATCCTTGCTCCAGCTCGTGCCTCTTCAAGCGGGGCTCTTTGCGATCGGGTGCTCTTTCCTGAGCCTGGCGGGCTCCTGAGTCGACTATCGTGTCGACATCCTTTGACTTGACTTTAGCGCTTTCGTGCAGAGCCAGACCGCCCACCCGCCAATCAGTATGGACGAATGCTTCCCTTTCAGTTCCAGAAGCACCTCCATCTCTCCTCTGTTACGTTCGGGTGGCAGAACGCCATCTAAGATCATCCTGTCCGGCTCGTTGATGAAGTCTCGGGCGTACCAAGTCGCTATGTTCAAGAGATCAACATATATCTGCGCCAGGGTTGCCCCTCCCAGCATTTTCAGTTCAGCATCCGCCTCCACAACGATCAAGTTGCACCTTTCTTTAGGCGTAGAGGGCCCCCTAACCTTGATTCGAAGCGCTCTGCGTCGCCGTAGGCGTAGACCTCGCTATAATGGGCTGGAACACGTCCGAAGTTGGGTATGCCCCTGCGCCCGAAGCCCCTCCAGATCCTTAATATAATGCCTCGGACCAGAATTCGCCGAGAAGCGATGGCGAAATTCCTGATCTTCTACACGTTCCACAGGCTAGGACCCCCTTTCGGCCAACCGGTTAAAGCAGATTAGGTCGCTCAACCCGGGTGCCGAAGTCGTCCCATGCTTCGGCGCAGGCATGCAGCTCCCCCGATCCAGGGTTCCGCGGAGGATCGCCCTGGAGGCACTAATGCGCCTCCTCCAGTCGCCTGGCATCGAGTCGGCAATCTCGGAGCGGAGCCGAAGGAAGCTGGGGGATCTTTCGAAGAGGGCGCGGAGCGCGGTTTGCGATATGGGGCTCGAGCCCTACTTCGATCTCACTCCGGAGGGCTTTGATCCTGCCCATCAGCGGGCGCCCTGCCCCCGCAAGCGATGGCAGTCGCAGGGACCCTTATCGTGAACCTGGTCCCCTTCCCTGGCTCCGATTCCACCCCTACCGTCCCGCCCACCGCGTCGGCTATCCTCTTTACGATGCTCAGCCCCAGCCCCGTGCCCTTTGGCTTCGTGGTCTTGAATGGCTTGAAGAGATCCTTCATTATCTCAGCCGGTATCCCCTTTCCCGTGTCGGAGACCGAGAAGACCACAACTGCATTCTTGCCCCCGATTCCGCGTGAGTCTGCCTGTGCCTGTACCTGTACCTGTGCCGGTTGCTGTGGTTGTGGCTGTGGTTGAGCCGCAGCTGGAGCTGGGGCGGAAGCTGAAGCAGGAGCGGGGACTGCTGCCTCTTCTGCTTCCCCCGATGCAGTTGCCGCCTCCTCGACCCATGCGCTGATCGTGAGCCTGCCCCCGACTGGCATGGCCTGTATTGCGTTTAATATGAGGTTCTTGAGCATCCTCACGATGAGCTGCGAGGGGAGCAAAAACTCCAAATCCTCAAGCTTGCCTCGGTCAATCGCCCATCCGCCACCGTTTTCTTTTGCGTTTGCATCAGCATCAACGCTGACGCCATCCTCCGGGCGCCCTATGCCTATCCTCAGCTCAACATTCTCCGGCACATCGATGCTGACCAGAGCGTCTTCGATCACCCTCCCCAGCCTTGTGGGCGCGAGCTCCACTGCCAGAGGGCGGCTGAAGTCCTGCAGGTCCGAGACGATCTTGTCCATGTACTTGACGTTTTTCTCCAGCTTCTGTATCAGCTCCGATAGCTCGGCGGCAACTGCAGACAGCTTCTTCCCGGATCTGCACTCAGGGTCACTGCACGCCCCCTCCTGCTGGGCCTCGCCTAAAACCTCTTTCATCGTGAACGCCAGGTTCGTTATGGCTTGGAGAGGGTTCCGCAGGTCGTGCCCCACCATCATCGCCACCCCCCCGATCGCGGCGAGCCTCTCCTTCTCCATAAGCTCCCGCGTCTTCTCCTCGACCAGCTTCTCGAGCGAGGAGGCATGCCTTTCGAGCTCCCTCTTGCTCTCCTCCAGCTCACGCTGGACCCGCTTTATCTCGGTGAGGTCGAAGAGCGAGCCGAGGATCCTTCCCTTTTCGCCCTCTACAAAAACCACGTTGAGCTGGCAATCCACCGGGCTGCCGTCCTTCCTCACCAGCGTGGTCTCATAGGAAACCGGCGCCTCGTTCCCTTCGCCAGAGAGCCTCGCCTTCCGGTACTCGCGCATCCTCTGGAGATGCTTCGGGTGTACCGCGTCCTCCCAGCTCCTGCCCTCCAGCTCCTCCTTCGGATAGCCGAGGAGGCGTGCTAGCTCTCTGTTGACCCTTTCCAGCCTCCCGTCTGCATTCACAAGGAAGACGGGGATCGGGATCCCCTCGAACAGCTCCCTGTAGTACTTCTCGCTCCTCCGGATCCTCTCCTCGAGGAGCCTCCTGTTCAGCGATAGCGCGAAGTAGTATGAAAGTTCGCAGACAGCCTCGAGGTCGTCCGCATCGTAACTGCCCTCCTCCGGGTTAGCCAGGGCAATGATCCCGAGCGGCCTGTAGCGGGCGTCGAGAAGGACAGGGACCGCCAGGAACTGTTTTACCGGGATGTGCCCCGCCGGGGGGCCTCGCGACGCGGGGTGGGACGAGGGGGAGTTTGTGAAGAAGGGCGTCCTTGTGTTTAGCGCATGCCCGAAGAGCGACCTGTACTCTCCGTCTGGTCCGGGCGCGAAGCGGGTAGCCGTACTTCCCAATGCGCACCCTTTGCGTAGCGTGTGCCCGACGAGCTCCCCCGTCTCCTGATCGATCGTTCCTACGAACCCGTACTCGCTCCCGGTGAGCCTCTTCGCCTCCTCGAGCACGGCGTCCGAGACGGCTCCAAGGTCAACCTCTGCCCGCAGCAGCAGGGAGATCATGCGGAGAACTGCCCTCTCCCTCTCTTTCCGAACCCTGAGCTCCCTCTCGAGATCCGCCTGCTCCGTGACGTCTACGCCGATCGCGATTATCCCCGCCTGATCCCCTGGGCAGCAGGGGCAGCTGGACCAGTTGACCAAGGCGCGTGTGCCGCCCTTCCTCACAATCTCGAGGGTTCCTGACGGGATTGCTCTCTCAGGCACCGATCCTGATGATCCAGATCCTGCGGTTGAGGCTGGGGCTGAGGCAGCATCGGCTTTCGGGGGGAATATCGTCCCGAAGGCATCCCTGCCGATGATCTCTTCCTCCCTATACCCGAGGAATTCCAGACCGTGCCTGTTCATCTTCAGGATCTTCCCATCCGGGCTGAGCTTGCAGATTATGGCCTTGACCGATTCCGCAGCCCTTATGAGGCAATCCGCTTCCGAGCCCATCCGACACAACTCCTGACGCATGATCCATCTTTATCTTCCAAATTGGACATCGAGTAAAACCAGCTCCGATAAATGAGAATTGCGGTCAGCAAAGCAATTTGGGCTCTGCGGCTTGTTGTTGATCATTGCCGACAAAAGCTCTCCAGAAAGGTTCCGACTTTTCCGGTCTGCTGCCCAGCTGTTTGGCAATGAGGAAACGGAGGTTCTTGCGGTCCCCCGGAGCCAAAAAGCCTTATCCGCCTTCTGCAATATTTTATATGAGTTCGCATGAGGCCTCGGGGGATCGAAGAGCGAATAAGGGGCGGAATCTACGGGGTGGCGATAGGAGATGCACTCGGGGCCACTCTCGAGTATTTGGACCGGAA
>Ga0315298_1001611_pt1 | contig 40678 bp, 35 predicted proteins | sample WHS_1_MG_FD_203077 | JGI IMG/M metagenome (GOLD analysis project Ga0315298, IMG submission 203077) | Extremophilic microbial mat communities from Washburn Hot Springs, YNP, Wyoming, USA - WHS_1_MG | ecosystem: Environmental > Aquatic > Thermal springs > Hot (42-90C) | place: USA: Wyoming... | reverse complement strand
TAATATTTTCTTTTCTCGCTTGATAATTTTTAACCTTTACCTGTGGTGTTTGATATTTGATTCGATAGAGCGCGTCCGGCAGAAAATTTATTTGAAAATAATGGCTGATTTCTTTGGCCAATAACTCGGCCTGATTATAACCGCGCTCTTTATATCTTTTTTGTGCCAAAGGAATAGGAATAAAAATTAGCGACTCTTTGTTTTTAAAATTTTTTATTTCCGGTTCAAGGCCGTTAATAATCAATCGGGCTAATGGTTGGGCCAAGGAGCGAATATTTTTATATTTAAAATTTTGGATTAATTTTTGAATTATGGGGTTTTGATAAGATTGACTGGCATATAAGGCTTTAAGTTTCGTTTTCTTTTGGCAGGCAGGGCAAGGTTTTAATTTTAGAGGGTCTAATTTTTTAAAACAAACGGGACAAACCCAGCCGACAAAAGGTTTTAATTCTTCTTCACATTGAGAACAAAGGGGATAGGGCCGATTTTCTAAAAGCTGCTGGCAGCCAAGGCAATGGTAGGGGAAAATTAGGTCCAAAAGCCAATTTTTAATCTTTTTAAAAGCCATACTTGCTTTTAATTGAAAGATAGATGTGCTAAAATAAAGGCAGACCTTTGTTTTTTAGAGATTAATAAAAAGCAGTTTAAATGGCAATACTTTCCGATTTATTTTCTAAATTTTCTTTTTTACCCAAAAAATTTGTCGGCATTGATATTGGCACGACCTCGATTAAAGTGGCTGAGCTTCATTATGCGGACGGCGTTTTCCATTTAACCGGTTATGGCATTTTAACCAATTACGGCCATTTGGAAAGAATCAATGACGCTATTCAGACCCGCACCTTTAAGGTAATGGAAGAAAATACTGCCAAACTTTTGGAGGCTCTTTTAAAGCATGCCAAAATCGATGCCACAAACGCTGTGATGTCTGTGCCTGCTTTTTCCGCTTTTACGACCACGGTCGATTTTCCAGTAATGTCCCGGCGAGAGATTGCTCAATCCGTTCCTTATCAGGCGCGTCAATTTGTGCCTGTGCCTTTAAATGAAGTTTTAATTGATTGGCAGATAGTGGAAGAGAGCGTAGGCAAATTGGTTGTTTTATTGGTGGCCATTCCGAACGATATTGTTGGCCGTTATATAAAAATTGCAAAATTAGCTCATTTGAAATTATCAGCCATGGAACTGGAAGCCATCAGTTTAGCTCGTTGCTTGATGTCAAAGGATCCAACCCCTTCGCTTTTAGTTGATATTGGTGGACGCTCCACTACTTTTTCTATTACTGACAAAACCACTGTGCGTTTGACGACGAGCATTGATATTAGTGGTGGCGATTTAAGCCAAGTGATTGCTACTGGTTTAAGCATTGATCCTTTTCGGGCTGAAGAAATTAAAAAGGCCTATGGTTTAAAGCCGCCACCTGGCCAGGAAAGTGTGGCTCATTTAATGCTGCCTTTGATTGAGACAATTAAATCAGAATCTTATCGGGTGATAGAAAACTATGCCAGAAGAACTGGCGTACGCGTTTCTCAAATTGTTTTAACAGGCGGTTCTGCCAATTTGCCCGGCCTTTTGGAGTATTGGGCCAAAGATTCTCCTTACAAAGTAATTAAAGGCGACCCCTTTGAATTGGGCTATATTAAATATGTGAGCCATTTGGCGCCGATTATTAAAGAAATCGGTACGAGTTTAACTGTGGCCTGTGGTCTGGCGATGCGTAACCTTAAAATTTAGAGCTAGGGTGTTGATAAAACGATTGTTGACAAATGATTTTTATACTATAATAAAGAGAGTTTAAAAAGATACAATGCAAACTAATCCGGTCATTAATCCTTATAACCAGACAGTTTCAAATATTAAGACCATTACTTGGCCGCGCGGCCTTTTTATCTTTTCGCTGGTTCTTTTTCTGATGCTTTTGCTCTTTTATTTTGGCATCAGTTATTATACGAAAATCAAATCCGACTATAATGCGACTTTAGACAAAGAGATAGAAAACATAAGAAATGGTTTCTCGCTGGAAAAAGAAGCAGAAATCATTAATTTTGAAAACCGCCTCAATAATCTCTCTCAACTTTTAGCCAATCATACCTATCTTTCCAAGCTGTTCGCCAATCTAGAGGCCAATACCCATCAGAAAATTTATTTTAATAATTTTGAATTTGACGAAGATCAAAGCGTTTTAAAGTTAGGAGGTGTAGCGCAAAGCTATACGGTTTTGGCTGAGGCCTTAAATGCCTTTTCCCAAGATAAAGATGTTTTAAGCGTTGATTTTAAGGATTTAAAAACCGGTACCGGCGGTGTGACCTTTAGTTTGGAACTAAAAATGAATCCTCAATTAATTAAACCTTAAAATGCGTGAATCATCAAAACAAGTTTTAGCTATTATCGCCATCACCATTTTATTGGTCGGTAGCCTTTTTGTTTATTTAAAAATGATTAGTCCGGCTTATGGACGATTGAGCGAGGAAGAAATCAAAAGACAGGAAAAAGAAACTCAGATTAAATTATTAAATCAGTATAAGGCTAAATTTGATAATTTAATAAGTCGTTATGAAAATTTGGGCAGCAATTTACAGACCATAAATTTAGCGCTACCGATAAAATCGGATCCGGCCACGATTTTAGCCACTTTGGATGCGATGGCTAAAAAAAATGGTTTGACCATTGGCACTTTAACCTTTAAAGAGATTGAACCTTCCTCTCAAGAAAAGACAGCAACCTCAACCCTTAATCTTCCACCTCATACCCTTCAGGTTACCTTTGACCTCTTGGGCTCTTATGAGAGTTTTAAAAACTTCATTAAAGATTTGGAAAGCGAAATTAGATTAATGGATATCTCTGACCTTAAATTCCAGCCAGTCGCTGTGGCCACTAAAACAAAATCGCCGATTAATTATTTCCAATTTAATTTAACAATTAATACCTATTATCAACCGATTAAATAATTATTATGGCCATTGAAGTTCCCAAAGAAAAAAAGAATCATTCGCTCCTCTGGCTGGGCATCATTATTTTAATTCTTGTGGCCGCTTATTTTGCCTGGCGTCTTTTCTTCCCTTCTTCCAAAATTATCTCTGAGCCGGATATGACTAAATTGGTAGGGCCAACAACCCAGGAGGTTCAAAAATTAGAATTAGACATTAATCAGGTGATTAACCATCCTGTTTTTCAGACCCTTAAGTCTCATCTTTTAAGTCCTTTGACGACCGGTCCTTTGGGTCGGACCAATCCTTTCCTTCCTTTTTAATTGATTATGATTCCGGATAATATTCTTTTGGCCGCCTTAAAGAAAAATAAAATTTTTGACGAGGCGGCAATTAAAAATATCACCGCCGAAGCTAAAGCCTCGAGCCAGGCCATTGAAGATTTTATTTTAAGCCATCGATTGATAAACGAAGAACAATTAGTCGCTTTAAAAAGCGAAATTTTAAAATTGCCGGTGAAGAAGTTTGAAAAAGATGAAAAAATTGACCAGCAAATTTTAAATTTAATTCCCGAAGATACAGCCCGCCAATTTTATTTACTGGCTTTTGGCCGGGCCGGAAATACTGTTTTGGTGGGTATGGTTTATCCTGAGGATGTGCGCGCCCAAGACGCCTTAAAATTTGTGATGAATCGGCAAAATTTGAATTTTAAGGTTTATTTAATTTCTCCTAGTGACCATAGCCGCTTCTTAAAAGATTATAGTACTTTATCCCAACAATTGGCCCAGTTATTGCTTGAGTTCCAAAGGAAATATCCTCAAAAATTAAAGGGTAAGGCTGGTGGCGCCCAGTTGGTTGATTTAGAATCTAGCGGCCTCGCTTTAGTGGAAGAAGCGCCGGTTATTCGGTTATTATCTTTGATTTTGAATTACGCTGTGCGCAATCGCGCTTCGGATATTCATATTGAACCGCGACGGGAAAACTTAAGAGTGAGATTAAGAATTGACGGCGAGCTTTTTACGGCCATCATTTTGCCTTTAGAAATTCATGCGCCTATTATCTCGCGTTTAAAGGTAATGACGAATTTAAAAATCGACGAAACCCGTATTCCCCAAGATGGCCGCTTCAGGACGATTGTTGATGGTCGCGAAATTGATTATCGGTTATCTACTTTTCCTACGGCCTTTGGCGAAAAAGTGGCGATTCGCATTTTAGACCCGACTGTAGGTTTAAAAAATTTGGAAGATTTAGGATTAAGCCCTCATAATTTAGAGATTTTAAAGAGGGCGATGGATAGACCTTTTGGTATGATTTTAATTTCTGGTCCGACTGGCAGTGGCAAAAGCACCACCTTATACGCCATGATTCAAAAAATGAATAAAGACGGCGTTAACATTGTCAGTTTGGAGGATCCGGTAGAATATTCTATTGAAGGCATCAATCAATCGCAGGTTTTGCCGGAAATTGGTTATACCTTTGGCCGTGGTTTGCGCCAAATTTTAAGGCAGGACCCGGATATTATTTTAGTGGGAGAAATTAGGGATTCGGAAACAGCTGAATTAGCCGTGCATGCCGCTTTAACCGGCCATATTGTTTTATCAACCTTGCATACTAATAATGCTATTGGTGTGGCGCCGCGGCTGATTGATTTGGGCGTTCAGCCGTTTTTGCTACCTTCAGCCCTTAATCTAATGATGGCCCAACGATTGGTAAGAAGATTATGTCCTCATTGCCGCCAAAAGGTTACTGCTCCGCCAGAATTGGAAAAAATTATTGACGAAGCAGTAAGTACTTTGCCGCCGGAAATCAAAAATACTTTACCTTTGAAAAAACCTTATGAAATTTATGAACCAAAGGGTTGCCCGGAATGCAAAGGTAAAGGTTATATAGGCCGGGTGGCTATTTTTGAAATGTTAGAGATGACGCCGGAACTGGAAAAAATCATTTTAGGCCGCTTGCCGGAATCGGAATTTTTAGAAGAAGCCAAAAGACAAAAGATGATTACCTTGCGCCAAGATGGTATAATTAAAGTATTAAGCGGTTTGACTTCTTTGGCCGAGGTTTTGAAAGAAACTTAAAATTTGTTAAAATAATAAATAGATAAAAATTATAAACAGATAAAAATATGATTGATTATCAAAAAAAGTTAGCCGAATTAATGATTTTAGCCGGCCAGCAAGGCGCTTCCGATATCCATTTGGGTGTAGGCAAAAAACCTAACCTTCGGATTGACGGAAATTTAGTGGCTGTGGCTAAAGAACCCATTTTAACACCCGAAGATGTGGCTGGCTTGGTGAGCGCTCTTTTAACACCCGAACAGCAAGACCGCCTCATTAAAGAAAGGGAACTGGATTTTGCTTTTTCTTACGAAGAAAAGATGCGCTTTCGGATTAATGTTTATTTTCAAAAAGGTTATTTGGCTGCTGCCCTCCGCTTAATTCCTTATAAAGTAAGAACGATTGAAGAATTAAATTTGCCCCCTATTCTTCATGATTTTACAAAATATAACCAAGGCTTTTTCTTGGTCGTTGGTCCAGCAGGTCATGGTAAAACCACTACCCTCGCAGCTTTGATCGATGAAATTAATCACAAGCGAATGGACCATATTATTACCATTGAAGATCCCATTGAATATGTTTTTATCCAAGACCGTTCTTTTATTGACCAGAGAGAGGTGGGAAGCGATACATTAAGTTTTCATCGCGGCTTGCGTTCGGTCTTGCGCCAAGACCCGGATGTAATTATGATTGGCGAAATGCGCGACCCGGAATCAATGGCCATTGCCTTAACCGCTGCTGAAACTGGTCATTTGGTATTTTCTACGCTTCATACCAATAATGCCTCCCAAACCATTGACCGTATTATTGATAGCTTTCCGGCCACGCAGCAAAACCAAATCCGCACCCAATTGGCAGCTACACTCATTGGCGTTGTTTCCGAAAGGCTAATTCCAAGAATCAATGGCGGCCGTTTGCCGGCTTGCGAGATTATGATTGCCAATTCCGCTATTCGCAACCTCATTCGCGAGGAAAAAACTTATCAAATTGATTTAGTAATTGAAACCTCAACTCAGGAAGGTATGATTTCGCTTAACCGTTCTCTGGCTGAATTGGTACGCAAAGGCGAAATTTCTTTGGAAAATGCTGAGGCCTATTCGCTTAATCCCAATGAATTAAGAATGCTTTTGGGTTAAGATGAAATTTATTTATAAAGCCAAAAATCAAAAAGGAGAAGTGCAAATGGGTTCGATTGAAGCCACCAGTTTTGATTCCGCTATAAAAACTCTAGGCGGATATAATTTGTTTGTAATGGAGCTTACGCCGGTGCGAGAAAAAAACTGGCTAGACCAAATTTTGGGGCATCGGCGGGGAATTTCCGGCAAGGACCTTTCTTTATTTATGAGGCAATTCGCCACTCTTTTGGAATCCCGTGTGCCTTTGGCTGACAGCTTAAAAACCTTATTAGCCCAGGCTACCAATCCGCGATTAAAGGAATCGCTTTTCGATTTGGTTTCTGATTTAGACGCCGGCCTCTCCCTTTCTCAGGCCATGGCCCGGCAAAGCCATTTATTTAACGAATTCTATATTCAAATGGTTCGTTCAGGCGAAATCAGCGGTCGGATGGAAGAAGTTTTTAGTTATTTAGCCGATTATGCTGAGCATCAATATAATTTAACTTCCAAAGCCAAGGGCGCGGCTGTCTATCCTGCTTTTATTTTAGGTACTTTTTTAGTCATTGGCACTTTAATTACCGTTAGTTTGGCGCCGCAAATGGCTGGCATTTTTGGCGAGTTTGAAAAATCACCGCCTCTCATGACTAAAATTTTAATTTCTATTGGCCAATTTTTAGCCAATTGGGGTATTATTGTGGCCGTGGCACTTGTTGGTCTTATTTTGGCTTTCCTAAACTATTTAAGAACACCCGAAGGCCGGCGCTTTGGCGATTTTTGGTTATTGAGATTGCCTATTTTTGGAAATTTATACCGCAATATTTATGTAGCGCGTTTTTGCGAAACCGCCGGCACTTTAATTCGCGGTGCTATTCCTATCACCAATGCTTTTGAAGTAGCCGGCAGCGCTACGGGCAATTATCTCTTTGAAAAAATTGGCAATGAATTGGCCGAAGGCATTAGAAAAGGCGAATTAGTAAGCGCTGTTTTGGCCCGCTATCCCAATTATTTTCCGCCCATGGTTTCTCAGATGGCGGCGATTGGCGAAACGAGCGGCCGCTTAGATGATTTAATGCTTAAGGTTGCTGTTTTTTATCAAGCAGAAGTGGAAAGGGCCTTTAGTTCTATTTTAGATATTTTACAGCCAGTCCTCATTATTTTAGTTGGTTTATTGGTGGGCTTATTGGTAGCTGCTGTGCTTTTGCCTATTTATCAATTAGCCCAAAACATTTAATAAAAATTAAAGGTCGGAAAGGTCAAATTATTTAATAATTTAAAACAAATTAAGAATGAAAAATAAAAAGGGTTTTACTTTAATTGAAATGTTGATTGTGGTCGCTATTATTGCTATTTTATCGGGTTTGATTTTAACTGGGCTTAACAGAGCGAGGATGCAATCCAGAGATGCTCGGCGCATGGCTGATATTAAGAATATCCAGGCGCAGTTAGAAGTTTATTATAATAGTCATAATAAATACCCCGATTCTTTGACTCCTACAGATGCCAAGATTCAGCCTTTGGCCGATTCCCAAGGCAACAGCTATGTTTATTGTGTTGATAAGCCAGGCAATGCCCAGCACTACATTGTAGGTACCCATAATATGGAGCAGAGAGCAGCTGGCGCTAATGATGGTTGCGATACTTCCAATTTTCCTAGTGGTGCTTCTTGTACTCCTTCCATTAACTGTGATTGCACTAACCAGAAAGATTGGTGTGCTTCTCTTTAATTTTTTAAGTTTTCATTAAAACTGAATGATTTTTTGGCTCGATTTTTTCCTTTTTTTATTGGGTGCAATTGTCGGCAGTTTCTTGAATGTTGTAATTTTAAGAAGCGAGAAAGGAGAAAAAATTACTGGCCGTTCTTATTGCCCCCATTGCCATAAAAAACTAAGTTGGTGGGAATTAATTCCCATCCTTAGTTTTTTTATTTTAAGGGGTCGATGTTTAAAATGTAAAGCCAAAATTTCTTGGCAGTATCCCTTGGTGGAATTTTTTACAGGACTGGTTTTTTTCTTAATTTTTTGGCGTTTTAGCCAATTTAATTTTTTTTTAAGCGCACTTTTAGGCCCAGCCTTGATTTCTAATTTTTTGGCTGGTTTTTTGCTTTTCCTTTGGCTCTTTTACAGCGCGGTTTTAATTGCCATTTTTGTTTATGACCTGCGTCAATACCTTATTTTAGACAATGTTTTAACCTTAGGCCTGATAGGAGCGCTGGTTTTTCAGGTTTTCTACGGTTTTTTGGCTGCCTTTAATTTATTGAAATTTTATCCACCTTCAGGCCTTAATTTTTTGGGCCCGGGTTTTTATCTTTTTTTTAAAGTGCCAGCTTACCTCAGTCCTTTTTTAGGCGCCTTATTTTATTTTCTGGTTTTAGGCCTTTTGGCTTATGGCACTAAAGGCCGGGCCATGGGTTATGGCGACCCGAAATTAGGGCTTTTTTTGGGTCTTATTTTAGGTTGGCCGGCTTCAGTAGTGGCTTTGGCCTTAAGTTTTCTTTTGGGAGGACTGATGGGCGGATTATTGATTTCTTTAAAAAAGAAAGGATTAAAAAGCTATCTCCCTTTTGGTCCTTTTTTGGTTTTAGGTTGCTTTCTTACAATCTTTTTTGGTGATATAATATTAAAAGGATACCTTTCGCTTTTTGGTTAATTTTAAATATGACCCAAAAATCTATTGGCTTTACCTTAATTGAAATGCTTTTAACCCTTGCCATTTTGACTCTTTTGGCTGGTTTGGTTTTAGGCTATAGCCGTTCAGCAGAAAAAACCAATACCTTAAAAAGAATGGCTGATAAATTAGTTTCCGATCTGAGGCGTTGCCAAAGTTTAGCGCTTTCAAGCGAAGGCGGCACCGGTTGGGGGATTTATATTAACTCTCAAACGAGCTATCAAATTTTTAGGGATAAAAATAACAATCATAACTTTGATAATGATGAAATTATTTCAACCGAAAATTTAGAAACTGGCATTCAATTTGAAGATTCAAATATTTCTACGTCTATTCTTTTTTTTCCGCCTTTGGCCGAGGTTTCGGTTGATGGGCATGATGGCCGAGGGACGTCTATTGTTCTAGATTTAACCGGCGGAACAGCTACGAGATCTATCACTATCACTTCTTTTGGAAGCATTAGTTATTGATAATTTTTAAATCAATGCTTAAAAAGGGTTTTACTTTAATTGAATGTTTGGTTGCTATCTCAATTTTAATGATTGGTGTTTTAAGCGCCTTTGCTTTAGTAACTCGTTCTTTATCCACTGCTCCTTTAATTGCTGATAATTTCAGCGCTTCTCTTTATAGCCAGCAAGGCATTGAAGCAGTAATCAAATTAAGAAATGATAATTGGCGCCAATATAAGAATTGGGATTCTGGTCTTTTAGGTATGTTCTGTATTAATATTGGAAGCGATGGTTCTGTTTCTAAATCATCTGCTTCTTCTGCTTGCCAGATTGGCACTACTAAATTTTCTCGATTGGTAACAGTCACAAAAATTGGAGATGACCAGTTAAAAGTTACATGTGAAGTTTCTTGGCAAACTAAGGGCAAAAAGTATCAGGTCAGCACTACTAGTTATTTATATAATTGGGCCAAACCCTTTTTCCCTCCTTCGTAAAAAATATGAAAAAGAAAATTATTAAGCCAAAAAAGTATGCTGGTCTAACGCTAATTGAAATGTTGGTGGCGATGAGCGTTTTTGTTTTGACCTTAACTGGTTTAATTCAAATTTATATTTCAAGTTTGCGTTCCGAAAGATTGGCTTATGATTTGTTAAATGCGGAAAACAGCGTGCGCTATGCCATTGAATTAATTAGCCGCGATGTGCGTATGGGCCAAGGATTTAATCCGGGATCTTCTAATTCTTTAAGCTTTACCACTTATTATGAAGGAGAATCCGGCCAAGACGTGACTTATAAGTTGGAAGATAATCAGTTAAAAAGAAATAATATCTCGATTACTCCTAATTCTATTACTCTTACACCTCTGGGTGATTCTGCTTTTATTGTTAATCAAGATCAGAATACTAATCAATTTTTTGTTACCATTAGGCTTCAGGCAACCATTGAAGAACGGAATAAATCTTATACTTTTCCGGTTGAAACCAGTGTAACGCCTCGTTACTTTAATCTTCAGCCCTAAAATTTTATGAAAACAAAAGGTCAAATTTTTATTTTAAGTGTCTTGATTCTTGGCGGGGTGATTGCCTTAGGTCTGATTATTATTACAGTTTTTACCAGTCATTTGCGCCTTTCAAGAGAAGCCCGTTATTCGCTTCAGGCTTTTTATCTTTCTGATTCAAAAGCTGAGAAAGAACTCTATAAACAATTTAATGGCGAGGATTTAGGCGAGCCGTCAGAATGCAATTCACCAGAATACGGTGATCAATGCCAATTTCAACTTAGCTGTGGTCATCTGGCGCCCGGAGTTGAGTGTCGGCTTGACACCCAAGCTACTTATCAAGGCGTAACCCGCAGTTCCCAATATTATTTCCCTGGCTCGTAAATCTATGAACAAGGAAGAGGCGAGAGTCAGAATAGAAAAATTAAGAAAAGAAATTGATTATCATCGCTATCTTTATCACGTCTTGGACCGTCAAGAAATTTCAGACGCTGCTTTGGATTCCCTGAAAAAAGAATTGTTTGATTTGGAACAGCAATATCCGGATTTAATTACTCCTGATTCACCTACCCAGCGCGTGGCCGGTAAACCATTAAAACAATTTAAAAAAGTTAGCCACGAAGTGCCGATGCTTTCCTTAAATGACGCTTTTTCCGAAGAAGATGTGTCTAATTGGTATAAATCAATAAAAAAATTATTGCCTGCTAATGTTGAGCCTGATTTCTATTGTGAGCAGAAATTTGATGGTCTAGCCATTTCCTTAATCTATGAAAATGAAATTTTTACCCTCGGTTCGACGCGTGGCGACGGTTATGTAGGAGAAGATGTTAGTCAAAATTTAAAAACCATTGAATCAATTCCCTTGCGTTTGTTTCCTTATGAAAGAGTAGTTAAAAATTTAGAAAAAGCCGGCTTGGAAAAATTGGCTAAAACCTTGAAACCCGGTGATTTAAAAAAAATCGAGGTGCGGGGCGAGGTAATTTTAACCAAAAAAGAATTTAAAAGAATCAATGAGGAGCAAATTAAAAAAGGCCTGGCTCCTTATGCGAACCCTCGAAATGTGGCCAGCGGTTCTGTTCGCCAATTAGACCCTAAAATAACGGCGGCGCGCAAATTATGTTTTTTTGCCTATGACCTTATTTCTGGCATTAAAACCGAGACGCATGAAGAAAAGCATCTGGTTTTAGAGGCTTTGGGCTTTAAAATCCACCAGCACAATCGCCGGGTAGAAAATTTAAAAGGAATTTTTGAATTCCATAAAGAGACAGAAAAAAACCGGCAAAAATTAGATTATGAAATCGACGGTATCGTTATTATTGTAAATAACAATCATTATTTTGATTTATTGGGTGTGGTGGGCAAAGCGCCCCGCGGTGCCTTGGCTTATAAGTTTGCGCCTAAAGAAGCAACGACCATAGTGGAAGATATTACTGTCCAGGTAGGCCGCACTGGTGTTTTAACGCCGGTGGCTCATTTAAAACCCGTATCTGTTGGTGGTGTGACCATTTCCCGCTCTACCTTGCATAATAAAGAAGAGATTAAAAGATTGGGTTTAAAAATTGGCGATACAGTGATTGTTTCTCGCGCTGGCGATGTGATACCCCAAATCGTTAAAGTCTTACCCCATTTGCGGACCGGCAAAGAAAAGGAATTTAAGATGCCTAAGAATTGTCCGGTTTGCGGTTCGCCGGTTAAGGAAGAGGAAGGAGGCATTATTGTGCGCTGTACTAATAAAAATTGTTTTGCCCAAAACCGCGAGCGTTTATATCATTTTGTTTCTAAACCAGCCTTTGATATTGTCGGTCTGGGTCCCAAAAATCTGGATCGGTTTATAGAAGAAAAATTAATCGGCGATGTCTCGGATATTTTTACGCTTAAAGCCGGCGACATTGCTTCTTTAGAACATTTTGGCGAGAAGTCCGCGGATAACATTATCCGTTCGATTGAGAAAGCAAAAGAAATCGAATTAGGTCGTTTTATTTACGCTTTAAGCATCTTGCATATTGGTGAAGAATATAGCCGGATTGTGGCTCAAAAATTATTGGAAAAAAGAAAAATTAAAAGGCCAAGAGATATTTTAAAAGCCGCTGACGAGATAACGCTTGAGGAATGGCACTCGCTTTATACCTTTGGCCCTAAAGTTGCCCAAAGTTTGTTTCAATTTTTTAAAGATAAGCATAACCGCAATTTAATTTTAAAATTGGATAAAGTAGGAATTGAAATCGTCGAGCCGGCAATCAGCCATAAATTAAAAGGCCTCACTTTTGCTTTTACTGGCACTTTAAAGCGTTTCAGCCGGGAAGAAGCCAAGCAAAAAGTTCGGGCCTTGGGAGGCGAGGCCTTAGAGAATGTTTCCCAAAAAACCAATTATTTGGTAGTGGGCGAAGCGCCGGGCGAAAAATTGGAAAAAGCGAAAAAATTGAAAGTTAAAATTATCAATGAGGAAGAGTTTCTAAAGATTTTAGAATCCTAATATTGACATCTTTGTTTTAAAATTTTATTGTATAAATTATGTCTGTCGCTAAATTCAATATCGACCATTTATTGGAACTTTGCCGGATTAAAATTTCGGCCCAAGAAAAGGAGTCATTGGAAAAAGATCTGCTTAAAATTTTAGAGTATGTAGAAATGCTGGATAAAGTTGATACCTCGAAAGTAAGTCAGCAAGATCTTAAAAGCCATAAAAATGTCCTCCGCTCGGATAGCGCCGAAATTTTTAAAACCGCGCCTTTGAGTTTAATCGACCAATTTTTGGAATCCGAAAACAATTATCTTAAAATTCCTCCTATCTTTGACCATGATTAAAGAACTCCAGGATAAAATTAGAAATGGTGAAATAACAGCCGTAGCTTTAACGCAGAAATATTTGACTGAAATTAAAAAAAGAAACGAATCAGTGGGCGCTTATCTTACGGTTTTAGAAGAAGAAGCATTGGCTCAGGCAGAACAAATTGACAAACAATTTCAAACCAAAGGTCAGTTAGCGGCTTTGGCCGGCATTCCCTGCGCTATTAAAGATAATATTTTGGTTTTTGGTTCTAAAACAACCGCCGGCTCAAAAATTTTGGAAAATTATTTTGCTACCTTCGATGCCACGGTGATTAAAAAATTAAAATCTGCCGGTGCGATTATTCTGGGCAAGACCAATTTAGATGAATTTGCCATGGGTTCTTCAACCGAAAACTCCGCTTTTTTAAAAACAAAAAATCCTTATGATTTAGAAAGGGTGCCCGGCGGTTCCAGCGGTGGCTCAGCCGCAGCCGTGGCTGCTGATTTGGCTGTTTTTGCTTTGGGTTCTGATACTGGCGGTTCCATTCGCCAGCCAGCGGCCTTTTGCGGTCTCGTTGGTTTTAAGCCTTCTTATGGCGCTGTTTCCCGTTTTGGGTTAATTGCCTTGGCTTCTTCTTTAGATCAAATTGGACCTTTAACCAAGACCGTTGAAGATGCAAAAATTGTTTTTGAAACTATCAGCGGCCAAGATGAATTTGATTCCACTACCGAAAAATTGGAAGTAGCATCGATGCCGGAAATTAAAAAAATGAGAATTGGCGTTCCGAGAGAATATTTTGTTTCTGGCATTGATGAAGAAATAGAATTAGGGGTGAGGGCCTTATTGGAAAAATTACAAAAAGCCGGCGCTGATATTAGAGAAATCAGCCTGCCCCACACTTCGTATGCTCTCGCTTGCTATTACATTATTATGCCGGCTGAGGCGAGCGCCAATTTGGCGCGCTATGATTCCTTGCGTTACGCTCCTTTAGGTCTTTCGGCCAAAGGTTTTAAGGAAATTTATTTTGAAGCGCGAGGGAAAGGCTTTGGCCCTGAGCCGCGGCGCCGCATTGTCTTGGGCACGTTTGTTCTCTCTGCCGGTTATTACGAGGCCTATTATTTGAAAGCCCAAAAAGTTAGACAGTTAATTGCTGACGATTTTTCTAAAGCTTTTGACTCGGTTGATTTTATTATTACGCCTACCACTCCCACGCCGGCCTTTAAATTGGGGGATAAATTAAAAGACCCGGTTTCTATGTATCTTTCAGATATTTTTACGGTCTCGGCTAATTTAGCCGGTTTGCCAGCCATTAATTTACCTATTGGTTTTAACAAAAAAGGTTTGCCCTTAGGCGCTCAAATCATCGGCCCCCGCTTCCATGATTTTACGCTTTTAAATTTCGCCCAATTAGTAGAAAAAATAAACAATGACCTCGCCTAATCTTTCTTTATTATTTGCCGCCTTTAAGCAATACAGCCAGACGGTTTTTAACCCTGCTTTCTGGATTCCATTTTTAGTCGCTGTTAAAATTATCGGTCTGATTTTAACGGTGATATTTTTTATTGGCATTATCATTTTGACCATCCGTTCCAATCTGTTAGCTGAGAAATGGCAAGAGGCCTTTTATCTTATTCGGGGCGGCTATAAAATAAAAAATCGTTTTAGCCGACAGTGGCAGAGGGTTTACCATTTGTTAGATGAAAAATCCGAAACCTATTGGAAATTGGCGATGGCTGAAGCTGATAAGATTTTTGACCAATTTTTAATCGCCATTGGTTACAGCGGGAAGAATCCGGAAGAAAGATTAGAAAATATCAGAGATTATCAAATTCCCACAATTGAAGATATCAAAAAAACCCATCAGTTTATTCGGGAGGTTTTAAAAAATCCCAATTCAAAAATCAGTTATGAGGAAGCGAGAGATGCAGTGATGGTTTATGAAAACGCTTTAAAAGAATTGGAAGCTATTTAAAGTTGATTTTTACAAATTTTTTCTTGCCCACCTTAATGATGTCGCCTCCATTTAATTTTACAGGTTGAGACCAATCAGTAACGAGGAATTTGGAGTTGTTTTTAAGAATTTCGACCGCCCCTTCAGAGACCAATCTTTTCGCTTCTGATTTGGAAGAGCCGAGGCCGGCTAAAAGGATAATTTCTAAGATATTGGTTTGGCTTTTTGGAATTTTTAAAACCGGCACCTCGGTTGGTGTTTTTCTGCGCTTAAAAACATTGATAAATTCCTGGCGCGCTTTTTCGGCTTCTTTGGTGCCGTGACAGATTTTTACAATTTGATAGGCCAACTCTTCCTTTAAATCGCGCGGATTAACGCTTTTATTTTTAAGCTCCTTTTCATATTGGTCAATAATTTCTGGTTCTAAAGTGGTAAGGAGCCGGAAATAATCAATAATTAAATGGTCAGGCAAAGACATTATTTTTCCGAATTGTATTTGGGCCGGTTCCGTAATGCCGATATAATTGCCTAAAGATTTGGACATCTTTTTTTGACCATCAAGACCAATGAGTATCGGCATCGTCATAATATCTTGCGGCGTCATTTTTAAATCAGCCATTAAATGCCGGCCAGCCAAAAAGTTAAAGGTTTGGTCTTCGCCGCCTAATTCTAAATCAGCTTTTAAAGCCACCGAATCATAGGCCTGCATTACTGGATAAAGCAATTCGTGCAGACCGATGGCTTTTTCATTTTTAAACCGCGACCAGAAATCGTCTCTTTCTAAAATGCGCGCCACTGTAAAATGACTGGCCAGTTTTATTATTTCGGAATAATTAAGTTTTTTTAACCAGCGGCTGTTAAATTCTATTCTGATTTTAGAGCTATCAAGAACGCCTTTTACCTGCTGCACATAGGTTTTGACATTTTTTCTAATCTCTTCGTCAGAAAGCATTGGCCGCGTTTTATTGGCGCCTGAGGGATCACCAATTTTGGCCGTATAATCGCCAATCAAAAAAACGATTTGATGACCCAATTCCTGAAATTGTTTTAGTTTTAAAAGACAAACCAAATGGCCTAAATGGATATCAGGGCTCGTGGGGTCAACACCGTATTTAATTACAATTTTTTTAGTTTTTAAAATAGACCTTAAATGGTCCTTATCAATAACGGTTTTTACACCCTGATTGATAATCCTTTCTATTTGTGAGTTTAATGTATTTTTCATCGTGGGCGCGGATGATGGGATTTGAACCCACGATCTCCTCCGTGACAGGGAGGCGCTTTAAACCAGGCTAAGCTACATCCGCATCTCTTTTTAATTTTTAGGTGGCTGGGGTGGGATTTGAACCCACGACCTAGGGGTTATGATTCCCTCGCTCTAACCAACTGAGCTACCCAGCCCCAGTCCCTTTTAGTCTTTGTTAAAGGTCAAATCCTAGTTGCGGGGGTCGGAATTGCACCGACGTCTCGAGGTTATGGGCCTCGCGAGATACTGCTTCTCTACCCCGCGTTAAAGGCAAATAAATTAAAGAAGAAAAAATCTTCTTAAATATTATTTGGGATGGCCAACTGATTTTGCCTTTTATTATCTTAATAAATTCTTTCTAATTAAGCAAGGGTCGGCTTGAAGTAAAGCTTAAATTTTGCTAGAATCAAACTATGAATTTAGAAGAAATTTTGGAACAGGGGAAAAAAGAAATTAAGGAAATTATTGAGGCTAGCGGTTTGGAAAAATGGCGAGTGAAATTTTTGGGTCGCAAAAGCGCACTGGCGCAATGGGGCAAGCAATTTGAAAAGATGCCTTTAGATAAGCGACGTGAAATCGGCCCTTTATATAATCAAATAAAATCAGAGCTCCAAAAGCTTTACGAGGAAAAACTAAAAAGCATAGAAAATTTTTCCAGCGAAGAATTTTTTGATTACAGCGTAAAATCGCCGCCGGCCATAAAAGGACATCTTCATCCTGCGACACTCGTTTTAGAAGAAGTGACCAAGGTTTTTGAGAAAATGGGTTTTGAAATTGTTTTTGGACCGGAGATTGAAGATGATTATCATAATTTCGAGGCCCTAAATATTTTAAAAGATCACCCAGCGCGCGACCGTTGGGATACCTTATGGTTAAAGCCGGAAAATAAAAATTTGCTCTTGCGAACCCATACTTCGCCGGTTCAGATTCGTTATTTGGAAACGCATCAGCCGCCGATTAAAATGATTACCCCCGGCCGCTGTTTTCGTCACGAAGCTACTGATTCTACCCACGAGATGCAGTTTCATCAAATAGAGGGTTTGGTGGTTTCTGAAAATGCGAGTTTGGCTAATTTTAAATATCTAATTGAAACTGCTATCGAGGCCATTTTTAAAAAGAAATTAAAAATTAGAATTGTTCCCGATTATTTTCCTTTTGTTTCTCCGGGTTTGGAGATTGATATCAATTGCCTTAAATGCCAAGGCCGCGGTTGCCGTCTCTGCGGGGGTAAGGGTTGGCTGGAAATTATGGGCGCAGGCATGGTCCATCCCAAAGTTTTTGAAAATGTGGGTTATGATAAAAATAAATATCAGGGTTTTGCCTTTGGTTTAGGTCTGGAAAGATTGGCGATGCTTAAATACGGCATTAATGATATCCGCTTGTTTCATTCTTCTGATTTGCGTTTTTTAAAGCAATTCTAAAACTATGAAATTTTCTTATCGTTGGTTAAATCGTTATTTTGAAAATAAATTGCCGCCAGCCCAAAAAGTGGTTGAGGTTTTGACCTTGCACTCTTTTGAAACAAACCTTCTTACCAAAGGAAAAAATCCGGTTTTTGATATTGACCTTTTAACCAATCGCGTGGCTGATGCCAGCGGTCATTGGGGGATTAGTCGCGAGTTATCCGCCCTTCTGGGTCTTAAATTAAATTTGCCGGCCATTAGAATTAAAGAATCAAAGCAGAAAATTAATGATTTTTTGGAAGTAATTGTTAAAGATAAAAAAGACGCTCCTCGGTATACCGCCCGGATGATTCAAAACATTAAAGTAAAAGATTCTCCTTTGTGGTTGAAAGAAGAATTGCGCGCCTGCGGCCTAAAACCAATTAATAATATTGTGGATGCCACCAATTTTGTGATGCTGGAAACCGGCCAGCCTTTGCATGCTTTTGATTATGATTTGCTGGCCCCTGGTTCTAAAAACAAAAAACGCATCTTGGTGCGGCGCGCCCAAAAAGGAGAAAAAATTATTACTTTGGATGGAGAAGAAAAAATATTGGATAATGAAATTTTAGTGATTGCCGATAGCCAGAAGCCGATTGCTTTGGCCGGCATTAAAGGCGGAAAAGAAACTGGCATTCATTCTCAGACCAAAAACATTATTATTGAAGCCGCTAATTTTAATCCTACCGTTATTCGCCGCGGTTCGCAAAAATTAAATATTAAAACCGATGCCAGCTGGCGCTTCGAACACTCCTTAAGTCCGGCCTTAATTGATAAGGCCTTGGATCGGGTTTGCGATTTAATTTGCCAATTAGCCGGCGGAGAGGTTTTGGCCGGAAAAATTGACATTACTGATTTTAAAAACAAACCAATCCAGATTATTTTAAATCTGGCTAAATTGAGAAAATTTTTGGGTTTTGAAATTTCAGCGGCTCTGGTAGAAAAAAGCTTAAAGGCCTTTGGTTTTCAGTTGAAACTGGTAAAACCCGACCTTTATTTGGTAAGCGTTCCTTTGGAGCGCAATGATATTTTTGAATTTGAAGATTTGGCCGGAGAAATTATGCGCTATCTGGGTTATGAAAATTTAGAAAGCGTGCCGCCGCAGGAAATTTTGAAATTGCCCGCCGAGAATGAACTTTGGCAACTCACCTTAAATATCCGCCATTGGATAAAAGCCCTTGATTTGGAAGAGGTTTATAATTATGCTTTTATTTCTTTGGCTGAAAAATCGTTATTTGATAAAAATTGGCAGGCCAAGCTCATTGAAGTTTCCAATCCTTTAAGCAACGAGTTTCGTTATCTTAAGCCCACTTTAATCGGCGGACTTTTAAAAAATGCCCGCGATAATTTTCGTTTTTATCCTTCTTTTTCTCTTTTTGAAATCGCCCGGGTTTTTTATCAAAACCAAAAGCGTTTCTTTGAAGAGCCGGTCTTTAGCGGTATAATAGCTCGAAAAGAGCGCGCGCCTTATCAGGAAGTTTATAATCAGGCCAAATCTTTAATCACTTCGCTTTTATCCAAGCTGGGTTTTGACGCTGACGATTATTCTTTTCGACCGACCTTCGAGCGGCAATATGATGAAATTTTAGATAAGAATTATTCCGTTTCTTTATATCTTAACAATAAATTTATTGGCCTTATCGGCCGGCCGAAAAAAGAATTTTTAAATTTTTATAAATTAACCAATAATCAACTGGTTGTTTGGGAGATTTATCTTTTGCCTTTGATTTCAGAGTGGCGCGGCGAGTTAGAATATGAGCCCTTGCCCCAATATCCGGCTGTTATTTATGACCTTTCGCTTTTGGCCCCCAAGAATTTATTAGTGGATGAAATTTTAAAAATTATTTTTGAAGCTGCACCCCGATATTTGGAAGACATTGATTTATTTGACCTCTACGAGGATGAACGCTTGGGAGCCGATAAAAAGAGTCTTTCTTTCCATTTGATTTTTAGGGATAAAAATAAAACGCTCAAATCGGAAATTGTCGCCAAAGAAATGGAAAAAATTTATCAGGCGCTTAAAAAAGCCCATATTGAAATTCGTTAACTATGGCTAAAAAAACGATAAAAAATTCAGAGCCAAAGTCAGCCACTGAAAATTCTTATACCGCCAAAGATATTTATGTTTTAGAAGGTTTAGAGCCGGTTCGAAAAAGACCGGGAATGTATATTGGTTCAACCGGCAAAGAAGGTCTTCACCATTTAATTTGGGAAGTGGTGGATAATAGTTTAGATGAGGCGATGGCTGGTTATGCGAAAAATATCGAGGTTCGGCTTTTAAAGAATAACCGCGTCAGTGTTTTAGATGATGGCCGCGGTATTCCGACTGAAATTCATCCCCAAACTAAAAAATCGGCTTTAGAAACAGTGATGTGCACTTTACATGCCGGCGCTAAATTTGGCGGTCAATCTTATAAAGTGGCTGGTGGTTTACACGGCGTAGGTGTTTCCGTTGTTAACGCCCTATCAAAATATTTAAAGGCCGAGGTCTGCTATCAGGGAACAAAATATTATCAGGAATATAGCCGGGGTAAGCCAACAACCAAAGTGATTAAAAATGGCAGTTGTTCAAAAAGCGGCACGTTGGTGATTTTTGAACCAGATAGTTCGATTTTTTCAGAATTAAATTTTGATTTTAAAACCATTATTGATCATTTGCGCGAACAGGCCTATTTAACGCGCGGCGTTACAATTCGTGTTTTTGATGAAAGAGAAGGCGCTTCCATTCCCAGTTATCTTTTTCATTTTGAAAGCGGCATCATTACTTATATTCAATATTTAACCCGCAATAGCACGAGAATCCAGAAGGAGATTTTCTATACCAAGAAGGAAATAGAAGGCACGGAAGTGGAAGTTGCCCTTTGCTATATTGATGATACGGAGGCTATGGAATTAAGCTTTGCCAATAATATCCGCACCAATGAAGGCGGTTCTCATTTAACCGGTTTCCGTTCGGCTTTAACGCGCACCCTAAATGATTATGCCAAGAAAGCAGAATTGATTAAGAACGAAGAGCTAACCTTAACCGGCGAAGATGTGCGCGAAGGTTTGGTAGCGATTATAAGTGTTAAACTGCGCGAGCCTCAATTTGAAGGTCAAACCAAAGCCAAATTAGGCAATCCGGAAGTTCGGACCCGCGTGGAACAAATTTTAAATGAGAGTTTTAGCGAATTCTTGGAAAAGAATCGCGAGGATGCCCGGCGCATTATTGAAAAATGCCTTTTATCTGCCCGCGCCCGCAAAGCAGCCAAAGCCGCCAAAGAAAATGTTTTAAGAAAAGGGGCTTTAGAAGGTTCTAGCTTGCCGGGAAAATTGGCTGATTGCATCTCGCGCAAACCATCGGAATCAGAATTATTTATTGTCGAGGGCGAGTCAGCCGGCGGTTCTACCAAATCAGCCCGCGACCGGCACCATCAGGCAGTCCTGCCTTTGAGGGGAAAAATTTTAAATGTGGAAAAAGCGCGCTTTGATAAAATGATGACTTCCGAAGAAATCAGAAATTTAATTATTGCTTTGGGCACAGCCATCAGCGAAGAATTTAATATTGATAAGATTCGTTATCACAAAATTATTATTGCCACTGATGCCGATACCGATGGCGCTCATATCCGCACTTTGCTTTTGACGCTTTTCTATCGTTATTTCAGGGAAGTAATCGAACGCGGCTATCTTTATATTGCCCAACCACCTCTTTATCGTATCCAAAAAGGAAAAAACGTTTATTATGCTTATACCGAATCGCAAAAAGATAAAATCCTAAAAGAAATTTCAGCCGAGAAAAAAGAGGGCCTTAAAAAATTGAAATTGAAAGATATAAAAGACGAAGAAGCCACCTTTGAAGTAACGGAAGAATCTAAAGAATTAAAAGGCATCGATATCCAAAGATATAAAGGTTTGGGCGAGATGAATCCTCAACAGTTATGGGAAACCACTATGGATCCGGAGCGCCGTCTTTTAAAGCAGATCACCATAAAAGACGCCGAAGAAGCGGATCGTTTATTTGATATTTTAATGGGAGATAAAGTTTTGCCCCGCAAGAAGTTTATTCAGGCCTACGCTTCCAAGGTTAAAAATTTAGATATTTAATCTTACGGCTTCTAAAATCAAAAAGATTAGCGTTGCCTTGATTTCTTTTCTGTTTTTTGCTATATTATAGCTGATGCCCCGAGGGGCATTTTAAAATCCATGTTTAAAAAACTGCAAAAATACCTTAAAGAATCATGGGCTGAAATTAAAAAGGTCAATTGGCCGACGCGGGCCGAAACCTGGCGCCATACCTTGATGGTTTTAACCTTAAGCATTTTGGTGGCGCTAATTTTAACCTTCTTCGACTATTTGTTTAAATTCATCCTTCAGCGATTTATCTAAAATTATTTCCTATGCCTAAACAACAAATCAATTTAGGAAGAAACTGGTATGTGATTCATACCTATTCAGGTTATGAAGAGGCCGTGGCCCGGAATTTAAAGCAAAGGGTTGAGTCTTTAGATATGCAGGATAAAATTTTTAATGTCATTGTGCCCAAAGAAAAGAAAATCCAGATTAAAGGCGGCAAAAGGACAGTGGTGGAAGAAAAAATTTATCCGGGTTATGTTTTTGTTGATATGATTGTGACTGATGACTCCTGGTATGTCGTTAGAAATACGCCGCGCGTCACCGGCTTTATCGGTTCAGGCACTACTCCTTTACCTGTTTCGCCCCAGGAAATGGCTGAAATTTTAAAGAAAATGGGCGAAGAAGAGCCGCGCTATAAATTAGAAGTGAAAGTGGGTGATTTGGTTAAAATTACCGAAGGTCCTTTTAAGGATTTTGATGGCCGGGTGAGCGAGATAGACTTTAGTCGCGGTCGGGTAAAGGTACTGGTTACTCTTTTTGGTCGCGATACGCCCGTTGATTTAGATTTCTTACAAATTAAAAAATTAGAATAAAATGACTAAACCGATTAAAACAATTTTAAAATTACAAATTCCGGCTGGTGCTGCTACGCCTGCGCCGCCGGTAGGACCGGCTTTGGGCCAGCATGGTTTAAATATTCAGGAATTTTGCAGCCGCTTCAATGAAGCCACCAGCCAAATGGCCGGTGAAGTTATTCCCGTAGAAATTACGATTTATACCGACCGCACTTTTGATTTGAAATTTAAGCAACCGCCGGTTTCTAGCCTCTTAAAAAAAGCAGCCCATATCGAGAAAGGTTCTGGTCAGCCGCTTAAAGAAAAAGTGGCCAAAATTAAAATGGCTGAGATTGAAGAAATTGCCAAAAGGAAAATGCCTGATTTAAATACCAATGATTTGGAAGCAGCCAAAAGGATTGTTTTGGGTACAGCCCGCAGTATGGGTATTGAGGTAGAGGAGTAATTTTTTGTTTCGGAAATTAACTCTTGATTTTTAAGGCGTAATAAGGATAGCTCAGATTCTTGTCTTTTTTAATTTCGAAGTCGTCAAAAATAACCGGGATTCTTTTCTTAAATTCTTGAAGAAGGGGAATCATAATTTCTCGCATCTGGGGATGGGCGGTTTTTTGAGTGCGCATTTCAAAAACATGGCGCCATTGCCTTAAATTATAGGTGACGATAATTTCTGTTTTTAAAGAATTGGGCAAAACAGAGCGGGCTTCTTCGGGTGTAGCGCCCTCTTTTATCAATTGAGAATAAATTTGGGCCGCTTTTTTACAACTCTTATACCAAAGACGATAGGCCTTCGAATCTTTTATAAAAAACAAGGGTTTAATAAAATGAATTTTTCCTGAATAATTGCAATAGCGGGTCGATTCTTGGGTATAAGCCGCAATTCGGTGCCTGACTAATTCATGTGTTACACCCCGGTCGCAGATAATCCTCACAGTGATTTTTTCATGTTCTAAAACGCTTTCATGCCCCCAATTGATTAGTTTTTTAATAAAGAGGGGAGCAGATTGTTTGGTTATTTTTCCTTCGCTTTGGTGGGAAACGCGCCCATACCGTTCCAATTGCCTTAAAATTTTTAAACCGTCAATTTGGTCTTCAATCTTAAAAGATGGTTTAATAACTTTTATTAAAACAGGTTTAAATTTTTTTGTTTTCATTTCATTTTTCTTTTTAAAAATTTTTTGATTAAATCCAAAACTTCACTTTCCACTTCTGAAAGCGGTTTTGAAACATCAACCAGCCGATATCTTTTAGGATTTTGGCGGGCCAATATTTTATATCCCTTTCTGACGCGCTCATGAAAAGCCAATTTTTCTTTATCCAAACGGTCAAAGCTATAACGGGCTGCTCTTTTTCTCTTAAGGCCTATTGCTGGCGGCAAATCAAAAATAATTATAAGATCAGGCCAGCATTTACCTACGGCCAAACGGTTAATTTCCAAAATGGCTTGGGCTGTTAATTTTCGGCCATAACCCTGATAGGCGATTGAAGAATCTATAAAACGGTCACAAAGCACTATTTCTCCTTTTAAAAGATGGGGCTTAATCACATCTCTTACATGCTGGGCGCGGCTGGCAGCAAAAAGCAAGGCCTCAGTTTCAGGCCAAATTTTATGATGGGGGTCTAAAATCAAAGCGCGGATTTTTTCCGCTACTGGGCTGCCTTGGCCGCCTGGTTCGCGCGTCCGATAAACCATATAACCTTCTTTTTTCAGCGCTGTTTCTAAAAATTGGCAAACCGTTGATTTGCCGGTGCCTTCTACGCCTTCAAGCACGATAAAAACGCCTTTTTTTCTTTTCATTTATTTTTTTGAAATTCTTTACTAATTAAGATATACTAAAATTATTATGATTTATCAACCGCGCATCGGTTTAGAAATTCATGCTGAATTGAAGACAAAGAGCAAAATGTTTTGCCGTTGTTTGAACGACCCTTTGGAAAGTCATCCGAATATCAATGTTTGCCCGATTTGTTTAGCTCACCCCGGCACGCTGCCCCAGATTAACAGCGAGGCGGTTAAAAAAGTTTTGCTTTTAGGTCTGGCTTTAAACAGCGAAATCAATCGTTTTTCTTTTTTTGAACGCAAGAATTATTTTTATCCTGACTTACCCAAGGGTTATCAGATTTCCCAATATCAAACGCCTCTTTGCGTCGGCGGCGAATTGCCTTTGTATTTAAGCGATAGTGCTGAAATCAAAAATAAAAAAATTAAAATTCGCCGCATTCATTTGGAAGAAGATACCGCCAAATTGATTCATCAGGAGAAACCGCCGGCCACTTTGGTTGATTTTAATCGCGCTGGCGTACCGCTAATGGAATTGGTCACCGAACCAGTAATAACTAACGGTCTTGAGGCTCGACTCTTTGCCGAAGGTCTACAGCTTCTTTTAAAAGAATTAACGATTTCTGACGCGGATATGGAAAAAGGAGAGATGCGGGTGGAGGTAAATATCAGTTTGAGCGCCACTTCTTCATTGGGAACAAAGGTAGAAATTAAAAATTTAAATTCTTTTCGCTCTGTAGAAAAAGCCATTGATTTTGAAATAGAAAGACAGAAAGAATTGTTGGAAAGGGGAGAAAAAATTGTTCAGGAAACGCGCGGCTATGACGAAGACAAGAATAAAACCTACAGCCAAAGAATTAAAGAAGAGGCCGAGGATTACCGTTATTTTCCGGAACCGGATTTGCCACCCCTCATCTTATATGGTCCGGACGGCCTTTTTGATTTGAAAGATTTAGAAAGAGAATTACCCGAACTGCCTTGGCAAAAGAAAGAAAGAATCTTAAAGCTTTATGGCCTTAATGACCAGGAGGCGAATCTAATGATTTTAGAGCCTTATTTTTTGGATTATTTTGAAAAAGCGGTTTCGGAAGCCAAAACATTGGTGCCCGAATCCCAATGGCCTCAAATCCAGAAAACCCTTTATAATTATTTAACGACCGACCTTAAAGGTTTAATGATGGAATATAAAAGCCAAATTAATGAAATCAGGATCAAGCCCCCTCAATTTGCTCAGCTTATGGCTTTGATTTTAGAGGGAAAAATTTCTTCGCGCGTGGCCAAAGATTTGCTTTCCGAGATGTTTAAAACCGGCCGTTCGGCTTCCGAAATAATGAAAGAGAAAAAATTAGAAACAATCACTGACCAGCAAATTTTAATAGAAACAGTAAATTCTGTCATTGAAAATAATCCCCAGGCAGTAAATGATTATTTAAATGGCAAAGAATCAGCTATTCAGTTTTTGGTTGGTCAATCAATGGCCAAATTAAAAGGAGCCGCTAATCCCAAAGAATTGGAAAAAATGTTGCGGGAAAAGTTAAGGAGTTGATTTTAACCATTTTAAGACCAATGCTTGCGCCTCTTTCTCGTTTTCTATCCAATGGATATTTTTTATTTTGTTTCTAAACCAAGTCATTTGGCGCTTGGCATAGTGATAAATATCGCGATACAAAAATTGAACCATTTCCGGATAGCTTATTTTTCCTTCTAAATAACGATTGAGCCAGCGATATTCCAGGCCAAAATCATCCAATCTTTGGCTAGGAACACCTTTGGCTTTTAAATTTTTTACTTCTTCAACCATTCCTTCTTTTAATCTTTTTTCCAATCTTTTTTTAATTAAATTTTTAAGTTCCTGTTTTTCTTTTTTAATTCCTAAAATCAAAATATCCCAGTCCGGTGGTTTTTTTAAAAGCGGCGGCACAAAACCATTCTGCGAAGCAATTTCTAAAGCGCGAATCAAGCGCCTTTTATTTTTTTTATCAATTTGATTGGCTGCTTGCGGGTCTATCTTTTTTAATTTTTCAAAAAGTTTTTCAGTGCTTAATTTTTCCAGTTTCTGGCGCAGTTTTGGATTGGGTGGAACGTTGGGCAGTTGCCAACCTTCAATCAGGCAAGAAAGATAAAGGCCGGTGCCACCGCAGAGAATCGGGAGTTTTTTTCTTTTCCAAATTTCTTTTATTGCTTTTAAGGCCAATCTTTGGTATTGGGACAGGGAAAAATATATTAAAGGCGAGGCAACATCTAAAAGATGGTGGCGGATACCTTCGGAATAATATTTATTTTTTGGGGATGGGCGGTCTCTTAAAACCTTGCCTGTGCCTATATCCATACCGCGATAAACCTGGCGTGAATCAGCCGAGACAATCTCGCCCTTAAACTTTTGGGCCAATTTTATCGCCAAATCGGATTTGCCGGAAGCGGTGGGTCCTAAAATTACTAAAAGTTTTGGTTTTGCCATTTTTAATTGATTTTATTATATAATATAAATAGTGCTAAAAAAATTAACTTTTTAAAAATATGGCTAAAAAGAAAATAGTTTTTCCTCGCAAAAATATCGCCTTTACTGGCCTTTTTGTCCTTTTAATTCTTGGTGGTATTTTTGCCTTGAGCCGTCTAATTAATAAATCCTGTTTTCCTTCGGCTGACCTAACCTCTTTGCCCTTAAAGATATCCTGGCAACGTTTAGTGCCAGCCACCGACTGTCAGCTCTCTTTTGATAAAAATGAATTAATGCTTTTAAATTGCCTTACCGAGGAAGGTCGCGCTTATTATCGTTTTTCCGCCAAGGGCGAACTCGTAGAAAAATTTTTATTTTCAAGCTCGCCCCATTCAACCTTAAGTTATGATAACGGCTATTTCATTTTAAGAGATAAGTTAGACGATTCCCGCACCTTGGTGCGCGTTTATAAATCGAAACCCGTCATCTTCCTTTTTGAAAAAACAATAGAAAGTTCTGAAATCCAAGCCAGTGTTTCTTTAAAAGAAAAGTTGGCTTTGGCCACGAATACCCAGGTCTTCCTTTTTGATTTAAAAGATGGTGCCTTGATTAAAAAATTGGATTTATTAAGTTATGATTTTTATAAACCTCAATTGGTGGATTGGTTGGCAGATAACTTGATTGTAAAAAATGAGAATACGATTTTACTTTTCAATTTGGCTGATAAAAAAGTAAAAATCATCAAGTCGGCCTATAATCAAGGCCCGATTAACAATTATCTTAAATTGGCTGACGGTTTATTACTTTTGACCAATAACCAGCAGGTTTTGGAAAAGTTTAATCGCGATGGCCAGTTGGAGCGGCAAATTGTTTTGCCTTTTAATGTCACTAATTTTGATAATTGCGGACAAAAAATTTATATTTGGGCGAGAAAGCCGCAGACAAAAGGGGAAACATTGATTGTTTTTGATTTGGGGCTGAATGAATTAAAAAGATTTAAGATGGGCGAATATTCTTGGCGTTTAGCGCCTTGTTCTTTGGAATCTGTTGTTTTGGCCCAAGGTCGTAAAATTATGGCGACTGAACTAAATTCAGGCCGGACACTTTGGCAATGTCAAACGAAAGAACCTTATGGTTTAATGGGCTATGGCAGCGATTATCTTTATCTTATTTCTTTAAATGATTTATCAAACCATAAAACTAAAATTGTGGCTTTAGATCCCTTAAAAGGCAGATTCGTTCAAAGCTATGAAGGTCCTTTTGTCTTGGATTATCCAATTGTTTGGCAAAATCAACCAGCAGGCTATAGTCAGGAAGAAATAGAAGGGCAGACGCTTTTGCGTTATTACAGTGCTACTGAATAATTCTTTAAAGGCCGATAGGTTTTTCGATGAACAGGGCAAAGGCCATATTTTTTGATTAAGGCCAGATGTTTTTTGGTGGGATAACCTTTGTGAATTTCAAATTGATAGCGAGAAAATTGCTGGGCGATTTTTTTCATCCGCTGGTCTCTTTTGACTTTGGCGATAATAGAAGCGCCGGCGACCGAAAAAATTTTATCATCGCCTTTGATAATTGCTTTTTGTTTGAATTTTAATTTGGGAATTTTTTTATTGCCATCGACCAAGAGCATAATTTTTGCTTTTGGTTTGTTCGAAATAATTTTTAATAGAGATTTTTTCATTGCCTCTTCAGTGGCGCGGCTGATATTTATCCGGTCAATAATTTTTTCACTTACAAAGTAATATTGATATTCGATAAAGGGGCATTTTTTAATCATTTGAAAAATTGCTTCTCTCTTTTTGGGTGTCAATTTTTTAGAATCGCGCACTAATTTTAAAATTTTGAAGAAATGAGCGTCGTTAAAATTAGCTGTCGGCCTTTTTATCATTAAGGCGGCGGCGCAAACCGGTCCAGCCAAAGCGCCTCGTCCGGCTTCATCTAAGCCAATGACCGCCTCATAACCTTGCCGCCACAAATTTTTTTCCAATTTTAAATCCATTTTTGTTTTAATTTTTACTTTTTTAATTTTTCCCTTGACTTTTTTGATTTTTTCTTTTTATTTTTCCCTTGTCAATTTGTCAAAATAAAATGTTATGCTAAAATTTTGATGGTTTTTAAAAATTTAAGACCGATTTTATTCCATTATGGCCTTTAGCCACTTACATGTCCATAGCCATTATAGCCTTTTAGACGGCCTTTCTAAAATTGACGATTTAATTAAGCGCGCCAAAGAGCTTAATTTTAAGGCTCTGGCTTTAACGGACCACGGCAATCTTTACGGGGCCATCGAATTTTACAGCAAGGCCTTGGAAGCCGGGCTTAAACCGATTATTGGCTGCGAATTTTATCTGGCGCCCTCAAGTATCAATGATAAAAATGGCAACCGGGGCGGTGGCAATGATTATCATTTGGTTTTATTGGCCAAAGACGAACAGGGATATAAAAATCTTTTGAAATTAGTTTCCATTGCCCATTTGGAAGGTTTCTATTATCATCCCAGAATTGATAAGGAAATTTTAAAAAATCATCACGAAGGATTAATCGCTTTAAGCGCTTGCCTAAGAGGAGAGATTTCTCAGGCGATTTTATCCAAAGATATGGACCGTGCCCGGAAAGTAATTCAAGAATATGTAGAAATTTTTGGTAAAGATTTTTATTTGGAACTTCAGGACCATCCGGAAATTAAAGAACAGCAAATCGTTAACGAGAATTTATTAAAACTTGCCCAGGAGTTTAACCTCAAAGCAGTCGTTACTTGCGATAGCCATTATCTTTATAAAGAAGATAAAGAAGCGCACGATGTTTTATTGGCCATTCAAACAAGTTCGGTCGTTTCAGACGAGGAACGGTTAACAATGAAGATGGCTGATTTTTCGTTAAAGTCAGAAGAAGAAATTGCCGAACATTTTAAAGACCATCCTGAGCTTTTGGCTAACACCGAAGAAATTGTCAATCAATGTCATTTAGAAATTCCAATGGGCAAAGTGATTTTTCCTGAATTTGAATTGCCTGAAAACACCGATAGTTTTTCTTATCTTAAACAATTGGCGGAAGAAGGATTTAAAAAATTCTATTCACCAGACAATAAGGAAGCGCGGGAGCGCCTCGAATATGAACTTTCTATTATTAAGCAAACGGGTTTTAGCGACTATTTTTTGATTGTGACTGATTTTATCAAATTTGCCCAAGAAAAAGGAATTTTAACCAATACGCGCGGCTCAGCTGCCGGTTCCTTGGTTTTATATGTCTTAGGTGTCACCAAGCTTGATCCTTTAAAATTTGACCTTTATTTTGAAAGATTTTTAAATCCTGAGCGTATTGCGCCGCCAGATATTGATGTTGATGTAGCCGATGACCGGCGTCAGGAATTAATTGATTATTTAAGCCAAAAATATGGCCAGAACCATGTCAGCCAAATTGTGACCTTTGGCGTAATGAAAGCTCGGATGGCCGTGCGCGATGTCACGCGCGCCTTGGGCTATAGCTACGCTTTGGGCGATAAAATCGCCAAATTGATTCCTTTTAATTTTGATTTGGAAGAGGCCTTGTCTTCGGTCGATGAGTTGCGTCAGCTTTATGCCAGCCAAAACGAAGTGCGCGAAGTAATTGATATGGCCAAAAAATTAGAAGGCGTGGTTCGCCACGCTTCAACCCATGCGGCTGGTATTGTGATTTCCAAAGAACCCCTAACCAATTATGTGCCACTCCAGCATTCCAGCCGGAGTGAAAAAGAAATAGTTTGTCAGTATTCGATGTATGATTTGGAAAAAATTGGCTTGTTAAAATTTGATATTTTAGGTTTAGCCAATTTGACCGTCATTAAAAATACTTTGCGGATTATCAGAAAATTAGAGGACAGCCAAAAAGAAATTGATTTAGATGCGCTGGGTTTTGAAGATAAAAAAGTTTATCAATTGCTTTCCAAAGGCGAAACCGTCGGCGTCTTTCAGTTGGAAAGCGCGGGCATGCGTCGTTATCTGCAGGAACTCAAACCCACGACCTTTGAAGATATTATCGCCATAATTGCCCTTTTCCGTCCCGGTCCGATGGAACTCATTCCTCTTTATATTAGGCGAAAGCAGGGATTGGAAAAAATTTCCTATCTTCATCCAAAATTAGAACCGATTTTAAAAAAGACCTACGGCGTTTTAATTTATCAGGAGCAATTATTGGAAATTGCCCGTTCCTTGGCTGGTTTTTCTTGGGCCGAAGCTGATGTGTTGCGCAAGGCGGTGGGTAAAAAAATTAAATCGCTTTTGGACGCTCAGCAGGAAAAAATGATTAAGGGCATGGTTCAAAATGGCATTGACAAAAATTTGGCTTTAAAAATTTGGAATTGGTTTGAACCCTTTGCCCGTTACGGTTTTAACAAAGCCCATGCCGCTTCTTACGCGCGTATCGCTTATCAGACCGCTTGGCTTAAGAGCCATTATCCCAATGCTTTTATGGCCGCGCTTTTAACTTCGGATTTTGGCAATTTGGATCGGATTAGCATTGAGGTTTCAGAATGCGAACGGCTTAATATCAAGGTACTGCCGCCTTCGGTGAATGATTCTTTTGTGGAATTTGGCGTGGATAAAGAAACGGGCCAAATCCGCTTTGGTCTGGCGGCGATTAAAAATGTAGGCCGGGGTGTGGCGGAATTGATTGTGGAAGAAAGAAAATTAAACGGTCCTTATCAAAATATCGCTGATTTTTTGAAGCGTTTGCCGCGTTCGGCTTTAAATAAAAAAACTTTGGAGAGCCTGATTAAAGCCGGGGCCTTGGATATTTTTGGCGACCGCCAAACCTTTTTAGACCATTTATCAGAACTCCTCAATCGTCTGGATAAAAATAATCATTCTAACCGTCATAGCTGCCAGCGAGGACTTTTTGGCGATGATTATAATAACGAACCAACAATGGTTGATTGCCAATGGGAAATGACCAATTATACTCCTGTCAAAGCCAAATTAGAATGGGAGAAAGAATATTTAGGTCTTTATCTTTCCGCCGACCCCTTGGCTTCTTTCCGCTCCTTTATCAACCAGAAATCTTTGGCCATTGCCAATTTATTGCCGCCGATGGTAGGCAGAAAGGTTAGGGTTTGCGGTTTAATGACTAATTTGCATAAAATTATGACGCGCACCGGCGCGCCGATGATGTTTTCCCAATTAGTAGATAACCACCATCGGATTGAATTGGTTATTTATCCCGCTATTATGAATAAATATTATCTGGCCATTGGCGAAGGAAAAGTAGTGATGGTGGAAGGTCGGCTGGAACGAAGAAACGGGGAGTATTCTTTGATTTGCGATAAAATTGAGGCCTTGGAAGAGGGCTAATAAATATAAATTTTGTTTTTCTTAAAACGCTTCAGGCGTTGTTTTTTTATTTTAAATATGCTATCCTATTTTTAACGCCACCTTTTATTTATGAAAAGAAATTATTCCATCGAAACCATCCGACATTCTTTAAGCCATTTAATGGCTTTAGCCGTAAAGCGTCTTTATCCGAAGGTGCTTTTTGGTATTGGCCCAGCGATTGAAAATGGTTTTTATTATGATTTTGAGATTTTTGACCGTTCAGGCAAGAAAATCAATTTATGTCTGGCTGATTTAGCAAAGATTGAAGCAGAGATGAGAAAAATAATTAAGGAAGATTTGCCGTTTAAAAAGAAAGAATTGTCTTTAAAAGAAGCCGAGCAGTTGTTTAAAAAATTGGACCAAAAATACAAACTGGATTTAATTAATGACCTTAAAAAATACGGCACCACCGATCCGGATGAAATTTCCAAAATGGCTAAATCAAAAATGAAGCCGCCCAAAACTATTAGCGTTTATGAAGTTGGCGACTTTATAGACCTTTGCCGCGGCCCGCACGTAAAATCCAGCGGAGAATTGCCTTTGGCTTTTAAGTTAACAAAAGTGGCCGGCGCCTATTGGCGCGGCCGGGAAACCAATCCGATGATGGACCGCCTAATGGGTTTGGCTTTTGAAACCGAAAAAGAATTAAAGGATTATTTGGCCCAAATCGAGGAAGCGGAAAAAAGAGACCATCGGCTTTTGGGCGAAACTTTAGACTTATACCATATTGATGATGATTTAGGTCCCGGTCTTATTTTATGGCATCCCAACGGCGCTTTAATTAAAAGATTGATTGAAAATTATGCCTTGGATGAGTATCTAAAAAATGGTTATTTTTTGGTAAATAGCCCTCATATTGCCCGTTTTCATTTGTGGGAGATTTCCGGCCACAGCGGTTTTTACAAAGAATCGATGTATCCGCCAATGCATTTAAAAGAAATCAACAAAGAAGAACGCGACGATTATCAGTTAAAGCCGATGAATTGCCCTTTCCATATTCTAATTTATAAGCGCAAGGTTCATAGTTGGCGCGACCTGCCTTTAAGATTTACAGAATTGGGCACGGTCTATCGCTATGAACGTTCCGGTACCTTAAGCGGTTTGGTGCGGGTGCGCGGTTTTACCCAAGATGATGCCCATATTTGGTGCCAGCCCGAGCAATTGGAAACAGAAATTAAAAACGCTTTCTTTTTGGCTTTGAAAATTTTAAAAACCTTCGGCTTTGAGCAATACGAAATTTATCTTTCCACCCGGCCGGAAAAATATATTGGTCGCCCTAAAGATTGGCAGTTGGCTACCAAAGCGATTGAAGAAACGCTGCGCTCAAGCAAAATCAATTATTTAATTGATAAAGGCGGCGGCGCTTTTTACGGCCCAAAAATTGATATTAAAATTAAAGACGCTTTGGGCCGGCCTTGGCAGTGCACCACCATTCAGATTGATTTCAATTTGCCCCAGCGTTTCGACCTTTACTACATTGATAAAAAAGGCAAAAAGCAACGGCCCATTATGATTCATCGCGCGCTCTTGGGTTCTTTAGAGCGCTTTATGGGTGTTTTGATTGAGCATTATAAAGGCGCTTTTCCTTTGTGGTTAGCGCCCAGTCAAGTAGCTTTAATTAATGTGGGCAAATCTCATCGCGATTATGCGGCTAAAATTTTCAAATTATTGTCGGAGAAAAATATTCGTTGTCGCTTATTAGAGGAAAACGAAACAGTAAATAAAAGAATTCGTCAGGCGGAAATGGAAAAAATCCCTTATATCTTGGTGGTAGGGGATAGAGAAAAAGCCAATCAAACTGTTTCGGTCAGAAGAAGAAAAAGTAATGAATTAAAGTCAATGGCCGTCGACGAATTTATCTCGCAAATAATTAAAGAAATTGAAAATAAAGTAATTTTTTAAAAGCCATGCGTTACGATTTCAAAAAAATTGAAAAAAAATGGCAAGACATTTGGGCCAAAAATAATTATAAAATCTGGCAGATTAATAACAAGGCCAAGAAGTTTTATCTTTTAGATATGTTTCCCTATCCTTCGGGCGAGGGATTGCATGTGGGCCATGTTGAAGGTTATACGGCCTCTGATATTTTAAGCCGTTTTTATCGGATGAAGGGTTATGACGTGCTTCATCCCATGGGTTTTGATGCCTTTGGCCTGCCGGCCGAGGTTTATGCTGTTAAAATGAAAACCCTGCCCCAAGAATTGGTGGCTAAAAATGTCAAAAAATTTAAAGAGCAGTTAAAGGCCTTGGGTTTTAGTTATGATTGGACCAAAGAAATCAATACGACTGACCCTGATTATTATAAATGGACCCAGTGGATTTTTTTGAAGCTGTTTGAACGCGGCTTGGCTTATGAAGCCGAAGTGCCAGTCAATTGGTGCCCGCATTGCCAGACAGTTTTGGCTGATGAAGAAGTAGTGGCCGGTTGCTGCGAGCGTTGCGGCCAGCCGGTAACGCGCAAAAAAATGAAGCAATGGATGCTAAAAATTACCGCCTATGCCGACCGCCTCCTAAAAGATTTAGACCTTTTAGATTGGCCGGAAAGAGTTAAAACCATGCAAAGAAATTGGATTGGTCGTTCCGAGGGCTATGAGCTGAATTTTAAAGTAAAAGGATTTGATGAATATATTAAAGTATTTACCACCCGTTTAGATACCATTTTTGGCGCAACCTTTTTAGTTTTATCGCCTGAGCATCCTTTGGTTTTAAAAATTGCCCAGAAAAATTATCGCCGCGAAGTTGAAGAATATCTTTATCACGCCGGTCAGCGTTCTGATTTGGAACGCCAGATGGAAAAAGAAAAAACAGGCGTCTATTTGGGCGCTTTAGCCATTAATCCGGCCACGCGCGAAGAGATTCCCATTTGGGTTTCTGATTATGTTTTAATGAATTATGGCACGGGCGCTATTATGGCGGTTCCAGCCCATGACCAGCGCGATTTTGATTTTGCCCAAAAATATCATTTAGCGATTCGCGAAGTGATTAGTCCTGATGGCCAAAAACAAAATAATTTAGAAGCGCCTTACGAAGGCGAGGGTATTTTAATCAATTCCGGCCCCTTTAATGGTCAAAAATCAGAAGAAGCGCGCGAAAAAATTGCTCTTTATTTAAACGCCCGGCCAGCGGTAAATTACAAAATGCGCGATTGGGTTTTTTCGCGCCAGCGCTATTGGGGTGAACCGATTCCTATTATTAAATGTCCGAAATGCGGTTATGTGCCTTTGAAAGAAAAAGACCTGCCTTTAATGCTGCCAAAAGTAAAACATTATGAAATTTCTGACACGGCTGAATCGCCTTTGGCTAAAATTAAAGATTGGGTAAATGTTAAATGCCCCAAATGCCATGGTCCGGCCCAAAGAGAAACCAATACTATGCCGCAATGGGCTGGTTCTTCTTGGTATTATTTGGCTTATATTTTAAAACCAAAATTAAAAACTCCGGCTTCCGAGGCCAAAAAATTCTGGGACCAAAAACTTTTAAAGCATTGGCTGCCGGTTGATTTATACATCGGCGGGATAGAACATGCCGTGCTTCATTTGCTTTATGCCCGCTTCTGGCACAAATTCCTTTATGATTTAAAAATTGTACCTACACCTGAGCCTTTTAAGCGTTTGGTCAACCAAGGTATTATTCTGGGCGAGAACGGAGAAAAAATGTCTAAATCCTTGGGCAATGTGGTTGATCCCTTAACCATTATTAAAAAATATGGGGCTGATACCTTAAGATTATATGAGATGTTTATGGGTCCTTTGACTGACCCAAAACCGTGGAGCACAAACGGCATTAGCGGCGTTTATCGTTTTCTTTTAAGAGTTTGGCAATTGGCCCAAAATAACGGTCCAAAGGCGAAAAAAGAAAAATCGGCCAAAGCCAAACCGCGGATAAAATTAACGCCCAAAGAGCGCTACGAACTGGAACAATTAAGGCATAAAACAATTAAAAAAGTAACCGAGGATTTAGAAGCGTTGCGTTTTAATACCGCTATTTCCGCGTTAATGGAGTACAGCAATCGCCTTAATTTTGTCAGCCGTTTGCTGGAGAAAAAAGAATGGCAAAAGCATCTTGCTACTTTGGTGATTCTTCTTTCACCCTTTGCTCCTCATTTAAGCGAAGAAATTTGGCGCAGCGTTTTGGGCCACAAAAATTCTATCCAAAAAGAAAAATGGCCTCGCGCCAGCAGTCGTTATCTCAAAGAATCAGAGATTGCGTTCATTATCCAAATCAATGGCAAGATGCGCCAAACCTTAAAGGTCAAGGCTGATTTAGACGAAGAGGCGATTAAGAAATTGGCCTTGGCTCAACCGAAAGTGAAAAAATATTTAGCCGGCCAGCGCGTCAAAAAGACCATCTTCATTAAAAACAAATTAATTAATTTTGTAATTTAATGAAAAAGGAAAACAAAAGAGTGACAGTGATTGGCGGCGGCACAGGCGTTTTTACAGTTTTAACCGGCTTAAAACATTTGCCTTACCGCTTAAGCGCGATTTTAACGATGGCTGATGACGGCGGTTCTTCCGGCGTTTTGCGCGAAGAATTCGGCATTTTGCCGCCTGGCGATATTAGGCGGGCGCTTTTGGCTTTAGCGCCTTCTTCCACCCATAATTTGGCTAAACTTTTTAATTTCCGTTTTAAAGACGGCAGCGGCTTAAAAGGCCATAGTTTTGGCAATCTTTTAATTACTGCTTTAGAGCGCATTACCGGCCGTTTTGATTTGGCGGTTAAAGAAGCGGCCAAAATTTTAAATATTTCCGGTGAAATCATTCCTGTTACCTTGGACAATACGCGGCTTTTTGCCCGGCTGGAAAACGGGCTTTTAATTGTGGGAGAATCTAACATTGATATTCCTAAACACAACGCCAATTTGAAAATCAAAGAAGTGTTTTTAAACCCACCGGCCAAAATTAATCCCGAAGCCAGAAGAGCCATCTTAAACGCTGATTTAATTGTTTTAGGGCCGGGTGACCTTTATACCAGTTTAATTCCTAATCTTTTAATTAAAGGCGTAAAAGAGGCGATTAGAAAAAGCCGCGGCCAGAAAGTTTATTTTTGCAATATTATGACTAAATACGGCGAGACCAATGGTTTTAAGGCGAAAGATTTTCTGATGGTTTTGGAGAAATATCTGGGCAAAAATGTCTTGGATTATTTTGTCATTAACACCCAAAAACCAAAAGCCGAATACTTAAAAAAATACGCGAAAGAGAAAAAAGAGTTGGTGTTATTTGACTCTAAAGAATTTGTCGGTTATCCTGTTTTTGTCTCCAAAAGCATTAAAATAGACAAAAAATTTTTAACCAAACCTTCGCCCCGCGGTAAAACTAAAATTATTGCCCTGCCTTTAATTCGCCGGGGCGCGCTTTTGCGCCATGACCCGCTTCGTCTAGCCGGTTTGGTCCAAGTCCTGCTTTCTTAATATGGATTTAAAAGACCAATTTAACCAAATTTACGACGCGTATTTGGATAAAATTTACCGCTTTATTTATTTTCGGGTTTCCAGCGAAGAAATTGCCCGGGATTTAACCGGTTTGGTCTTTTTTAATTTTTGGAAATCGCTCAATGCCGGCCGGCCGGAAATTAAAAATTATTCTGCCTATCTTTATCGCTCTGCCAGAAATCTTTTGGTTGATTATTATCGGCGCAAACAACTGGAACCTTTGCCTTTTTCCGCTTTCAAAGAAATCACGGATGAAGAGGTTGGTTCTTCTTCTGTGGAAAAAATGGAAAAAAGCGCGGACCTGGCTTTAATTTATGAATCTTTGGCTAAAATTAAAAAAGAATACGCCGAAATTTTAATTTTGTATTATTTAAACGACCTTTCAATCCAGGAATTAAGCCAGATTTTTCACAAAAGGGAAGGAACTATTCGGGTGATGATTCATCGGGCCATTAAAGCGCTTAAAAAACACCTCACCTAATCTATTGACTTACGAAGTCAATATATTGACTTCGTAAGTCAATAGTGTAACAAATTACTCTTTTAATCGTCTTCTTTAGTGATGACCGAAAACGAAATCATTGAAAAATTGAAAGGACTAAAAGCTGTTGAGCCGCAAGCTCAGTGGAAAAATTGGCTTAAAAGCCAGATTTTAGCGTCTTTTAAAGCCGAAAAGGCAGAGTTTCAAAGAGAAAAGCCCAAAGCCAAAGTGGCTTCCCAACCGCTGGTTTTGGGCTTTTCTTTTTATCGCTACCGTTGGGTGGCTGCGAGTTTGATTTTGGTTCTTTCTCTAACAGCCACCGGTGTTTTGGCCCAAAAAGCCACGCCTTATTCTTTCCTTTATCCAGTTAAAAAAGCCACTCAGGCCTTGATTTTGAAATTGACGCCTGATGAACGCCGGCCGGCTTTGCAATTGGCTTTTACCGAAGATAAAATTAACGCCCTAAATCACTTATCCGGCGAAGCCAAAATTAAATTGCAGGCCGAAATTAAAAACGACTTAAAAGAAACCTATCAGCAGATTACAAAAATCGACAAACCTTCGCGCCTTTTGGCTATCTCCCAAGAATTAGATGAAAAAACCAAAAAGATAGAAGAAAAAGCTCAGAATCATCCAGAAATTGAAAGTTCTATTAGCCAAACGAGAACCGAAATTTTAACCTTGATTGAAAATACCCAAAAATTATCAACGAATTGCCCCAATTATCTTAATAATATTTTAGAGCAATTAAAAAATAATCCGCTTTTGGAAAAATTAACGCCCAGTCAGATTGCTGAAATTTCACGCCTGATGGGCGATGCCCAAACCGCTTTGATGGCCAATGTTTGTGTTGATGCTTTGTACGATTTAGAAGCCATTAATCGGATTGCGCCTCAATTGGGTATTAATTTGACCGGCCAAAATTCGACCAGTTCCGCTCCCGCTGTCTCTTCTCAAACTCCTTCTTCCTCTTTAAATAACGAGAATTTAATTGATAAAATAGAATCAACAACGACAGCCCCTTCTGGCGCCACGAGTGCTGAAAGCACTGATTCCTTTTCCACCTCCACTTTAAGCCAATAAAACAAATCTTCAATCTGGCTCTTTAACTTTTTAAAAATTAAAAGTATCTGTTTAGTCCTTCTGGCCAATTTTGGCCAGAAGGACTGGACAGATGCCGGATATCAGCATCGGTCCAGTTAGGGTTATGGCCTAAAAATAATTTAAAAGGCGGTCGATCATAACCTCATAATAAAATTAATGTTAAAAAATAAAAATGAGTAGAACTAAGAAATTTATTGCTTTGGGCTTAGCCTTGGCTTTCGCTTTCTCCATCTCCGGAGTTAAAGCGCAAACCATTGAAGAGCTTCAGGCGCAAATCGCGTCCCTTTTGGCCCAGATTCAGCAATTACAGGCTCAATTGGGTCAATCATCTACTCCTTCCAGCACTTGCTTTACCAAGACCTTAAAGTATGGAATGAGAGATGATGAAGTGAAGCTCTTGCAGGAAAAATTGGGTGTGAGCCCAACCTCTGGTTACTTTGGTCCTTTGACCAAAGCGGCAGTCATTAAATTCCAGGAGCAATATGCTTCGGAAATTTTGACTCCTTTGGGCTTAACCAAAGGCACGGGTGTGGTCGGTAGCGCTACGAGGACAAAATTAAATGCCCTCTATTGCGCTCCAGTCACTCCTCCAGTGACTCCAACCACCACTCCCGCTGTTACCCCATTATCAGTGGTTTTAGCTTCGGATAACCCAGCTTCAGCCAATGTTCAAAGAGGCTCAGCTGATAATCCGATTCTTAAACTAACCTTTAATGGTGGTAGCACGCCTGTAACCATTACTGGTTTGACCTTCACTTCTTATGGCACTACCGAAGCTACCGGCCAGACGGATGTTACTGCCTATAAATTGTTTGATGAAAACAATGTTCAATTAGGCTCTAACCGCACGGTGGCTGGTAACCAAATTGTCTTTGTCATTGTGCCGGCCTTAACAGTGCCAGCCAATGGTTCAAAGACCGTGACTTTAACAGCGAGCGTTGGTACGAGCGCGACCGTTATGGCCCAGATTCGTTATGGCTTGGCTTCAGCGTCAGCCATCAATGCTTCCGCTACTTTCACTGGCAATTTCCCAGTGATTGGCAACAGCTTTACCATTGTCCCAGCCGGCCAATTGGGTTCCTTAAATGTCTCCAAATTCGGCACACCGGATAAGACCAGCGTGAAAACCGGTGATAAAGATGTGGTTTTAGAGAAATTCACTGTTTCTGCTGGTTCTAACGAAGGTGTGACCATTACTAAAATTGTGGTCACCAATGGCGCCACTGCCACGATTTCTGATTCTGATGTCTCTAATATCAGAATTAGAAAGACCGATGGCACAGTGGTAGCCGGTCCTTTGACTTTCACCAACAAGAAAGCCACCTTTGTTTTAAGCTCGCCGATTACCTTGCAAAAAGGCGAATCTGTGAACTTGGAAGTAGTGGCTGATATTGCTGGTGATTCCAGCTCCAATGGCCGCATTATTCAGGCTCAAATTGATGCTGGCAATGTGGTTGGTACTGGTCTAAATTCCGGCACCAATATCACGAGCTCTGGCTCAACCACTGGTACACAAATCACCATTGGTTTAGAAACCTTGACGGTTTCTATGTCTTCCAGCCATCCTCAAGG
>Ga0315298_1001609_pt1 | contig 40692 bp, 38 predicted proteins | sample WHS_1_MG_FD_203077 | JGI IMG/M metagenome (GOLD analysis project Ga0315298, IMG submission 203077) | Extremophilic microbial mat communities from Washburn Hot Springs, YNP, Wyoming, USA - WHS_1_MG | ecosystem: Environmental > Aquatic > Thermal springs > Hot (42-90C) | place: USA: Wyoming... | reverse complement strand
GCGGCTTAACCGACATAGTCATCGTAACACATTACATGAGCGATGCTATCCGCCAGTATTTCGGCGACGGCGAAAAATTTGGCGTGAAAATCGCGTATGTTGAGCAAAAGGCTATCCTGGGAACAGGTAACGCCGTAAGCACCGTTGAGCCCTACGTGGATGGCGATTTCACCCTTGTTTATGGCGACTTATTATTCGCACCAGACAGCTTGAAAACCGTACTTCAGTGCTATGAGACGGAGGAAGCAGCCGCGGTCATGGCTGTGGTGCCAGTGGAAAAGCCGGAAAACTATGGCATAGTAGAAATTGACAACAAAAAGGCTGTTAAGCGTATAATCGAAAAGCCTGCGGCTGGCGAGGCGCCTTCAAACTTGGCTAACGCCGGTATTTACGTGTTCTCCCTGGAAGTCTTTGACAAGCTACGGCAGATAACGGCGTCTGTCCGCGGCGAGTGGGAACTAACCGATGCGCTTTCACTGCTGATTAAATATGGCAAAGCTGTTTTAGCCGCTGAAATCCGCCGCGGCGACTGGTTTGACATTGGAAGACCATGGGATCTGCTGGACGCGAACAGCTGGGTGCTAAAGCGGATGGAGCATAAGGTTTATGGCACGGTGGAGCAAGGCGCCCACTTGATAGGCCCTGTTACCGTCGCGGAAACAGCGCGGATCCGCTCTGGCGCTTACATTGAAGGACCAGCTTTCATCGACGAAGGCAGCGACATCGGCCCAAACTGCTACATCCGACCATGCACCAGCATAGGCCGAAACGTGCGGGTAGGCAATGCCTGCGAAGTCAAAAACAGCATAATCATGGATTACACGCATGTAGGCCATTTAGCTTACGTGGGCGACAGCATACTGTGCGAGCACTGCAATTTGGCAGCGGGCACGATTACTGCTAATCTCAGATTGGATGACGACCACGTAAAGATGAAGGTGAAAGACAGCGTTGTGGACACTGGACGAAGAAAGCTCGGCGCAATTCTCGGCGACAACGTTAAGACCGGCATAAACGCGCTTTTCATGCCTGGCGTAAAAGTGGGCGCAAACAGCTGGATAGGGGCAAACTTCACGGTTTACCGCGACTTGCCAGCCAACAGCATTGCTTTGCTGAAACAGGATGAAGATATACGAAGCAAAAGCGAATGATAACTTTCCGAAGATCTTCTTTTTCCTATAATCTTTGTTTGGGTCCGTCAATCTTGGCAACCTGATGGTAACGAATTAAGAACGTTGCGCCACAATCATTGCATGTGCCTTATCGTAGGGTTCTAACTGTAACGTTTCACGCACATCGAAGCTCCGTTTTCTCAAGACTTCCGCTTCTTGCCTGTAAATTGTCAGCGGCTCTTTCGTGACGTCGATGCTTTGGGCTTTCACCGCCAGCATAACCCAGCCAGCGGGCTTAAGGAAAACGTCAGCGTTATCCGCCAAAATTTTAGCTTGCTCGGGCTGTGCTATGTCGCAGTATATGGTGTCCACTTTTCTCGGTATGAACATGGCGTACTGTTTCGGAAAACGTGCGTCTGCAAGAAACGGCGACATGTTTCGTCTATAGGCACAGACGTTATCCACTAAGTCTCGTAGAGAACGCGAGGCGAACTCTACGCAGTACACGTGGCCTTTTTCGCCGACTATGTCGGAGACGTGGCTGGGCGTGGTTCCAGATGCCGCGCCCAAGTAGAGCACCTGGTATCCTGGTGCTATGGGAACTGTCTGCACGCCCTTCAGGATGGCGGCTGCCAGCTTGCTTCTGAAAGCGTCCCAAACACGGTACTCCACGCCTTTGAAGCGAATTAGCCGTTCACCGTAGACTGCCCTGCCTGGCGCCAAGTTGCGTGTGGCTAACCGCTGCGCACCATCCTCGAGTGTTGCTTGGTAAATCTCGGCGAACTGCGGGTGAGGTTTAACCTTTACGTGCACGTTTATTCTTTCTCCACTTCTTATCTCTTCGCCACTGTTCCTTTCTCTTTTCTTGCGTCGCAACTTTTTCTTTTGGCGGCGGAGGCTCCTTGTATTTCTCACGTATCTCCTCGAGCCGCGCATCAATCTCCGCCTTCAAAGAGTCGCCAACGTATTTGCCGCCGAATGCGTCGGCCCTCGCTGCGATAGTGAGTTTTCCAGCTAGAACTCTGGCTATTTTACCTCTCTGCCACCTTTTAGCATCATGCAGTAATGCATGTTGAAAGATTAAGCCATGCTTTGGTGGACGCGCACCAGTTTTCAGTGAACGGAACAAGGCTTTTTCTGCGCCTAGAACCTGTATTGTGCTTGCAGGGCGCATGGCCAAGTTTTGTAAGCCACCAGCTACAGCGATTAAACGCGCACCCAGAAGCGCGCCGGCTATGGCACGCGTGTTAGGCGCAACTTCTTCCATTGCCTTGTCAACGTAGCCTTCCAAGTCTTCCCGTAGCTTGTACATGTTAAGAACAGCTTTGCTCAATGCTTGAATCTCAGCTAGGTCTTGCTCAGCCGTGTCTGCGCCCATGGATGCCTCAGCCGCTTTAGCGATTGTTTCCGCTTTATCCTTTGGTATGCCCTCTTTCTCAAGAGCTTCAACCGAGAAGTTGTCTCGGGAGCCCAAGTTCGTGACTAGGCGGGCGTACGTCTCATGCTTCTCAACTAGGCGATCTAATTCTGGAAAGTGGATGCCATACCACTCGCGAAGCCGCCCCATAAACAAATTCAAAGTCTTATCCAAATCGTCAAGCGTCTGAATTGCTTGAGCAATAATTAAGTCTCTTTTTTCAACGGCGCCTTTAACACGTAGCTTGGCAAGTTCTATGCTGACATTGCGGTTCCACTCCGCAAGCGCCTTTGCCTCCTTCACAAACCCGGTTTCAACAGCCAGTTGCTCCATGCGACTACGCAAAGCCGTCGCTTCTGAAGCCTTTGCGACTTCGACGTTGATGCCAAGCTTTTGTTGTGCAGCATTAGCCAGCGAGGCGTCTTCAAAAACAAAAGTTTCATAGCCATGTTTCTGAAGAGTGGTTAACAAAGAAGCGATTTCAGAGATTTTCCCAGATTCGATGTTCAAAATGCTTTTGGCTGCTGCTTGCGGCTTGTTTGAAAACAGCAATTTATCTGCTATTTTGCCTTGGTCGTCAAAAGCCACAACGCCAAAGGGAAACTGAATTATAACTGCCCTCATCATTTAAGCCCCATTACTAATAAGTAACCTATTGGATTGCTTTATCTTAATAAATAGTTGTTGTTAGACCTAAGCAGTTTTTCAGCCGCAGTAGCTCCTTCTGTTGAGCAGCGTTATTCAAAGTTTATTAATGGCCTTTAGGTAATCACGGCTGACCTTGCATGGAATGGTACCTATATGCCTTACTCGCGCCTGCATTTTGGGCCATGAACAACGTTTTCATAAAATTCCTCTTAACCAACAAATTCAAGAGTAACTTGCCGCTGATTTTCACGGCCATTTCTATGGATGCGATTTTCGCGTTAATTGTCTTTATCTCAGGCGAAGTTAGTTACTCTTTCCCATATTCGCTTCTCGCTTTTTCTGCTGGCATAATGCCCTTGGTAGCATTTTGGTTCTACTCAAAAGCTCTAATAACGGAAGAAGTGTCAAGAATTGTCACTCTCTTCCAGCTTATACCCGTGTTTGTTGTGCTCCTTTCAGTAATTTTTCTTGACGAAATCCTCAGCACAAGCAGATACATCGGGATTACCCTAATAGTTTTCGCTTCAGTACTGATTTCTTACAGGAAAGCAAGCAAAAAGCCATTTTTAGGCGTTCTGAAGTTTATGGTACCCTTTGGCTTAATAATAGCCTCCTACACCGTAGCTGATAAAACCCTTGTGAACCATCTGAATTTCTGGTCAGTATTCTTCTGGAATATTTTCGGAACCTTCACAGCCTCTCTACTGCTTTTGACTTTATCCAAACCACGCAAAGAAATAGTCAACACAATTTCAGCGGCCGGAAAAAAGACATTGCTTACCACCTTTATCGGAGAAGGCCTCTACGTAATAGGCACAATCTGCTCACTAATCGCTTTATCTTTAACAGACGCCTCTTTGGCTTCCTCTCTGTTTGGACTACAGCCCTTTTATGTCTTCTTCTACACAATCGTTCTAAGCATCTTCTCGCCACGGATTCTCAAAGAAGAAATAAACAAAGAAACACTGCTGCTGAAAATTTCAGCAGTAACCCTAATGTTCATAGGAACATCGCTTGTAGTATAGAGTTTGCCTCGCTAAACAGCCTTCACAAACAAGACACAACAGAAATGCTGCCCAAAATTTCTCGTTATCAACTGAAGAAGGCAAATCCCTATCGCCTGCGCGGCCCCTGCACATTTTTAAAGTAACAATTATCACGTGCCCGCCAAAATGAAGCTTGCGTCAGGATATTTGGCTGCTATTAGCGATTCATTGCAGAAACCTATAGAGGGGCTATCAGCGGCAGTAGCAGAAAACCAGCAGCCATTAAGCATTTTGCGATGCAGTGCCATAGAATAGTGGGATAGGCTTTATAGCTAAAGCTTAAACTGTTATTCAGATAATTAGGATATGCTGGGTTTGAGGGAAGCGAGTCGTGGCGAGTCTTCCGCATAGGGCACGTGGAGTTAAAGTTCTGAAGGCCGTTTCTTCACCTCTTAGGCTGCAAATTCTAAACTTGCTTTTTGATAAAAGCGCCCTCTCTTATACCGAGTTAATTAATGCCTTAAAAATGAACCCCAGTAGAGACGCGGGAAGATTTGCGTATCATCTGAAATTTTTGCTTAAGGCGGACTTGGTTGAGGCGGACGCGGAAGCCAAGAAGTACTATTTGACCGAGTTGGGCAAGATGGTTCTTGACGTGGCAGACAAGGTGGAAAAGAAAGCTGTTAAGCCGCGTGGAATGCTGGTTCGCACGTCACATTTCACGTTGGAAGAATTTGACGCCAACAAAATTGCCAACTCGCTTGTAAGAGAAGCCAAAGTCCCCGCTGAAATTGCGCAGAAGGCAGCTAAAGAGGCGGAAAAGCGTCTATTCAAATCAAAAATTAAGTATTTAACAGCGCCTTTAGTCAGGGAAGTTGTAAACGCCATTTTAATTGAGAAAGGCTTTGAAGATTACCGCCATAAACTCACACGGCTTGGAATGCCTGTTTACGAAGTGACCGCCTTAATGGATGCAAAAGCCCCAGTTACAGGCTCATCAGTTATGCTTTCGAAGGCGGGAAACAGTGTATTCAGGGAGTACACGCTTTTGAATGTGTTACCACGGGACATCGCAGATGCCCATGTAGCCGGGGCAATTCACGTAAACGAGTTGGGTACATGGATTTTGAAGCCAAATGAAGTGATGCATGACCTGCGATTTTTCTTTCAAAGCGGTCTTAAGCTGGCGAGCCCCCTTCAAATCTCTCATGGAGCCCCCAGAAATTTTGAGAACGCTTTGTCTGTTGCTTTTAATGTTCTGTTGCATGCCAGCAAGGAAGTGAATGAAATGCAAACTTGCGATTATTTCAACGTGTTTCTCGCGCCATTTATAAGAGGCGCCGATGTTTCTTTAGCGAAAGAAAGCCTGCGCATATTCTTAATGAATGTTCATCATCACGCGGAAGCCACGTTTGGATTGACACCTTCCATTCCAAAATTCATCGCGGATAAACCAGCTATTGGTCCTGAAGGAAAAGTATGCGGCAAATATGGCGATTTTGCCGAAGAAAGCCTGTTGCTAATGTCACTTATGCTCGAGATTCTTGAAGAAGAAAGTTCTCTTAAACCTTTGCTTAACCCGAAAATTATTGTTAAAATAAGCAGTGAAGCGTTGGTAGATGAAAGGGCGCGAGCGATTCTGCTTAAAGCGCATGCTATCGCAGCAACGAGGGGACTGCTATACTTTGCGGGCATGCTGCAAAAAGAAGTGAAATACGCAGTTTTTTCGGCTTCTGGAATTAATTGCAAAGCAGACTTGACTGGGGACTGGGAAACAGATACCTTGCGAACAGGCTGCCTAGGAGCTGTAACTGTTAATCTGCCTCGAATCGTTCATGAAAGCGGAAAAGACAAGAACAAGTTTTTTGAAATCTTGAAGGAGAGGTGCGAATTAGCCGCGCGTGCATTAAGAATTAAATATAGCGTGCTTAAACAGCATGGTAAAAACGTGCTTCCATTTATGATGCAAAGCTCCAACGGTGACACTTATTTTAGGCTTGAGACCTGCTCGAGTTTAATAAGTTTTGCAGGGCTTTGGGAGGCGGGGATAACTTTCTGCGAGAAAGACTTGCACCATGAAGAAACCGTCAAGTTTGCGGAGGAAATCAGCAAGAATGTGTGGGCTTTGAAGCAGAAATTCGGCAAAAAGCATGGAAAACGCTTGTTCCCGATAATTCTGCGCAGTCTTGAAGCTTCTGAGCGGCTAGCACAGTTGGACATCGAAAAGTACGGCATTGCCCAGGTGAGGTTTTCAGGGACACGCGAGAAACCTTTCTATTCGACCACGAAACGGCTAAATTTGGCTATCGGCAATTTTCCCTATATTTCTACGGAATCACTGGAAGTTGAGCAGAAACTCAAAGATTTCAACGCTGGGGGAAGCTTACATATTATAGAAATGGCGAATAACGAATGCAAACCAGAGGAATTAATGCGCCTAACTGAACATCTAATCAAGAATCAAGGTTTAGAATTCTTTACATATAATCGCATAAACACATACTGCGATAACTGTAGAAAAAGCTGGTTAGGCGTGTTGCATAAATGCCCCTCTTGCGGATCAATGAGCACTCTAACGACCTTTGACAGGTTCGTTTCTACTTGAGCGCTACACTTACTTAACGGCACCTAGTACCAATGCCAGAAGAGCCATTCTGACCACGATTCCATTCCAGACTTGCTGGAAGTAACGCGCCTGAGGTGTGGCGTCAACTTCTGCGGCAATCTCATCGACTCGCGGAAGTGGATGAAGAATTATCAAGTCCTTTTTTGCGTTTTTCAAGAGTTCCAAGTCTATTTTGTAAGTGCCTTTGACTTTGGCATATTCTGCCGCATCTGGAAATCGCTCCTTCTGAATCCTTGTAACATACAAAACATCTACCTGTGAGATTACTTCTTCCAAATTTGTGCCTTCAACCACGGAAATTTTCTTTTCTACTGCATGAATAACTTCCTTACGCATTTTCAAGGATTCAGGTGAAATCAGATACAGTTTAATATCATAAAAAGCGAGTGCATACGCCAGCGAATGTACTGTGCGTCCATATCTTAAATCGCCTACCAACGCGATCGTTAACCCGTCAATTTTCCCTTTTTCCTTCTGTATCGTGTATAAGTCCATAAGCGCCTGCGTGGGATGCTCCTCTGAGCCGCTACCTGCATTTAATATGGGTACCTTTGCGAATTCCGCTGCTAACTTTGCAGCGCCATCAAGCGGATGCCTAAGAGCTATGACGTCAGCGTAATTCTCAACGGTTCGTATTGTGTCTGCAAGGTTTTCTCCCTTTCTAACCGAAGCAACTTCGGCTTCAGCAAAGCCTATGGTGGAGCCGCCTAGTTTGAGCATTGCCGTTTCGAAGCTTAAACGTGTGCGTGTGCTGGGTTCAAAAAACAGTGTGGCAAGGATTTTCCCTTTAAGCATGTCTGAACCCTTTGAAGCTAGTGGTTCCATGGATTGGCTAACTTTGAGGATGTAGTTGATTTCTTCGCGTGAGAAGTCTTCTATGGATACTATGTCTCTTCCTTTGAACTCCAATCTGAGCACCAATGACAAGAAAGTTGCCAACTGCTAAATAACATTTTTTATGCAGTAAAATTTCTGCTTAAAACAAGAAAAAGTTTGGCAGCAAAGCAGAGATGAAGACCGCGCGGTATATGGTTACGAGCTATTTTTTCTTTTTTAAGGCTGAATCAGCGTCCAAGTCTTCACCACTTAAAAGGGCGCGCAGCGATTTAACTTCGTCCCGCAGCATGTTAATTTCGCTTTCCAGAGCTTTGGCTTTCGCATCAGCCATCTTTTTAAGCTCCTCAATTTCAAGTAACAAGTTTTTTCTTTCATTTTCTAAAGCTCTAATTCGTTCAATCGTGCTTTTGAAATTGCTCATAAGTGTTCCTTCTGCCAACATTGAATTTGTTATTTTAGCACTTAAGACTTTTGCAGTTTTAACCATTAAAATGGCGCTAATCATTCGTAAAAATAAAGGGCTATTCCCTTCTCTCTAAACTTTTGACTAACTTTGCATACACACTATTTTTTATATAAGTAATTGACAAATAAAAATATGCTTCATTTCAATAATATTGGGTTAGATCTTCAATGAGAAAAACAATATTTAAGAAACTAGAGGCAGAAGGGTTAATTGCAAACTATAATCGTCTAAGAAAAAATTTGCCGCCTCGTCTTCCTGATAGAGTATTTATTTGGGATGAAACCTTTCGCGAAAGCCTCAAGGTGCCCACGGCATTTTTGACATATGTAGAGCAAGTCAAGCTTGCCAAGTTAATGGATGAAGCTGGGATAGCCATAATTAACACTGGTTTTCCAGCCCTTTCGGAAGGCGACAAAAATAATGTCAAGCGGCTGGTTAATGAAAGCTTCAAGAATGCAAAGCTTACCGCATCAGCACATGCTACAAAAGAGAGCATAGATGCTTGCTTAGAATGCGGCTTAAAAGAAGTAACAATTGAGATGCCTTTCAACGGACTTAACCTTAAGTACAAGCTTAAGATGACCAAGGATCAAGCATTGGCGAAAGTCGTGGAAGGCATTGAATACACCATAAAGCATGGTGCACGCGTAAATTTTGTTCTTATCGATGGTTCTCGGACGCTTATTGAGGATATTTTGCAGATTTTTGAAGTTGCCGCTAAGGCTGGAGCACAAAGATTAGTCTTAGCTGATAGCCTAGGCTTTCTCAGGCCCCTTTCAATGCATTATCTTATGTCGCATATTAGAGATGGCTTATCAGAAACTGTGAAAAATAAGGCTGAGCTTTCAGTTCATTGTCACAATGACTTTGGTTTGGCAACAGCTAATACTTTGGCAGCGGTGGAGGAAGGCGTAACGTGTCTTCACACTTGTGTTGCGGGTCTTGGAGAACGGGCTGGGCTTGCGCCTTTTGAAGAGGTTGTTACCGCTCTAGAATTGCTTTATAATATTGACACAGGCGTGGACTTGGGAAAGATTTATAGGATTTCGCAGTTAGCGGAGAAAGCCTTTGCATTACCAATTCAGTTCCATAAACCCATAATAGGCGAGGGCATATTTGCTCATGAAGTGGACCAACAGCTTGAGGAGTTGCAGATGCAGCCTTTGCTTTTTGAGCCTTTTCCGCCAGAAATTGTTGGACGCGAATCCACTCTTTTTATAGGTAGAAACACAGCGCAAACGTTGATTCAGCAGATCATGGAGAAAGCTGGGATAAGGGCTTCACCCCGCCAGATGGATGAGTTATTTAGGCGCATAAAAGGTTCACAGGAAAGCTGGGATAAAGGCGAAGCGCAAATGACGTTCTATCAAGTAAAGAAGCTTCTAAGAGAATTACAGAAAGGCTACATGATGTCTGAATTCTGGCTTTTGGTTGAACAGATAACGCGGCAAAAACCCAAGTTACAAGAATTGGAAAAGAAAACACAGCAACCAAAGGCTGAATAACCTGTAGCTACACCATAGAATTAGGGTTTCAAGCGCAACTGACGTTTTATTACTGCAATCTCTTCTGAGCGTACTGCTCGGGGATAATTGTAGATTGGGCCGCGCGGTTTTTCGTTGTAAAATGGGCGGTTGCAAGCAGGACATCCCGATGTAAGAAAAGGCTCACCTGTTTCGACAATGCTGGAAAGCAGCTCGTTTTCGACGTTGAAATCCGTTAAGCATCCCGCTTCGTCGAAGTGCATTTCTTCAGAACGCACTCTGCCCTTGACAATTAAATATCTAGCAAGCTGCACCCGCCTATATGACTCAATTAATGGTTGAGGTGCTTTTTCCAGTAGCGTCCCTCGAACTGGCGTGAAAGCAAAAAGCGCAGGCAAAACCCCCATGTCGACGCATTTTTGGATTAAGCTGACAATATCGTTTTCTGTTTCGCCTAATCCTGCAATCAAATGAGTGCTTACGTTGCCTCTGCCGAAAACTTCAATTGCCTCGCGCAATTTTTTAAACTGGCTCTCCCACGTATAAGGTCCCGCCACGCCAGAACCCTTAATGGCATCAAAAAGTTTTTCATTCGCGGCATCTAAGGCGATGCCAACTCTGTTCACACCAGCCTCAGCCAATCGCAGGAGATCAATGCGGTTCAAAGGCTGGCATGAAACTGAAACAGGTACATCAGCATGCCGCTTCATTGCTTTAACTATTGCAACCAAATGTGAAGTCACGCCAGGATAATTCAAGGCTTGAATGCAGACGCGTTTTATTTTTCGCTCGACATATGCAAGTTTAATTTTGTTGAGAACGATTTCTGTCGAGAAAGTCGGCCAAGAAATTCTTGAAAGCATCTCTTCTTTGCTGCGGCTATCTCGTGCTTGCGGACAAAAAGCGCAGTTTGCAGTACATTTGCCCGCTATATACGTCATTAAATAGGCAGTTGTAGGCTCAGCGTCAAGTTTACCCTCTAAAAGCCCAAGAATTATCGCTGAACCTATTGAAACTCTGATTTGCTGAGGCAGACTCGCTTTGCTGCAGCTTGGTTGCGTCGCCAATAATTTCCCCGTTACAATTTTGAAGAGAATAATGGAAACAAGATATATTAGTTTAGAGTCACTGTGTTTGTCAGTTTGGAAACGAAGCTGGCGCTGTATGTTTTGAATTGAAAAAGGTATCTCAGCCACCTTTGCCCAACGGCGGCCGCGCTCTTAATATGAATAGTGTTATAAAATCATTAGCAACAATAAATATAATGGGCTTGTCTGGTATGGAAGCAGATGAAGTACTTTCCTCACTTAAACAATTTGTGGAAACGAATTCTGATGTTGTGGATGTCCAATGGGATCGGCGAATGAGCCCAAGACTACTTGTAAATCCTTACGCTGAGAATCACGAAGAGAGGAAGACAGCAGCACACTATTTCTTGTTAGCGGCATCGATACTTGAAGAGGAAGTTGTCGGCTTCTCTGAAAACGCCCGGCGGCTTCTAGTCCATCTTCATGAAAAAATGGGCAGTCGACTTTTTGAAATTCGAAAACCCCACTTATTCGAGGAGGAAATTATAAAGTGCGAGTTTTACCACACTTTAGGTCGTTATAGAGAAGTTATCCCGGAAGTTCTAGTTCGCGTCAACGATTTTGTCAAGAACAGGGCTGACAGAAATCTTGTTGAATATGCTCAAAGATTCAACAAACCAGCTGACTTGGTGGAAGATCTCATAGAGAACATTGAATTACCAAACATACCGCATAAAGATGAAATGTGGAGTTATCTGCGGTGGATGGTGCGTTCTAAACCTGACTTGAAGCTTTTTGAGCACTTTTCACCTGAAGACCTCTATGTTCCGTTAACTAGGGAAACTGCGGATGTCGCGGTTAGTTTAGGTCTAATAAAGTCGTCTGCGCCCTATCTGTGGAAAGATAGAAATTTGGCGGCAAAGGCTCGTGAAAAACTAACGAGTTTCGCTAAGCAACTTTTTCCAAAAGATCCAGCGAGAGTTGATTATCCTTTTTTCTTGTTGGGCAGATGGCTCAGACAAAAGAGTCTAAATAGAAATACGTTGAAGGAGGCGCTGCAGTTTTTCGATAACATGCACAGGGTAACAGGCCAGCCGCATGCATACTACCATAAGATAAGCCGTTACAAAAGCGGGTGGGAAAAGAAGACAGCAAATATTCTTTCGAAGATGAATATTCACTACGGCTACGAAACTATTACTTTTCCGCTACCTGGCGAAACATACACGCCCGACTTCATTCTCGACCGGGAAATTCAAGGCAGACGCATTATTCTAGAACCGCATTATGAAATGAGCCGAAAGCAAGCACAAAAGTATGCGCTATTTAAGCGAACCTACGGACACGCATTCATGTTAATTCTACTATTAAAAAATGATCTTATCCCTTACTATCATGAACGAAAAGTGCTTGCAGACGACGTGTGCGATGACGTTTGGCCTATTGAATTCGTTGATTTGCTTGTAGAAAAAATCAGAACAGGAACTTACGGACAATAAGCATATAACGCGGCAAAATTTTATTCCAAGTTACGCCGACTAAAACTAGCCCGTACATGGAACACCATATCAAGCGATTTTTCGGCGCTACTTCTTCTCGCTATGCAAGCTGACCACTACTGCCGCTGATAGCCCCTCTATAGGTTTCTGCATTGAATTGCTAATATGCGCCAAATATAAAGGCGCTGGTATGGTTTGTTTTTGTGGTGGTTGTTTCTTTGCGGTTGGTGTTTGATGGGGCTGACTGCTTTTTGGCGCTTTCATGGCGTTTCGCAGCTATTTGGGTGTGGTAGTGCATTTTATAGCTCGAGCGGGTGAATATTGATGTGTATGTATAGTGCAGACGCTTCATAGAGTGCTGTTTAAGAATGCGCAGTATCTGGTGGAGACTTCCAGCGAGTTGGTGGATTTGGGGGTTACTTCTTCGTCTTATACTATGATTGCAATGTGGGACAGCTATTTTGCATTTCTCTGCTATTATTCTTATTAACATCGATTGAATCGACAGAAAATACCTTATAAGCGCGCTTAACAAGTTGCCAAAAGGGAAAACCCCATATAAGCTGATTTCTTGCCTCGTTTTTGGCCTTTTGAATATTTTGGCTGTTGTTAGTCTTTTTCTAGTCCTATTTTTCTTAGGATGCCGCCTGATGCGAGGATTATTACGACGAGTGCTGTTACCACTGCTGCCAGCGGGTAATCGCCTATTCCTGTGGTTAAGCCGATGGCTGCTGTAGCCCAGAGGCTGGCGGCGGTCGTTATGCCCTTCACCTTGTCCCTTTCGCCCCAGATGGTGCCAGCGCCGATGAAGCCGATTCCCGCCACAATGCCCGCTGCGATTCGTGCAGGATCCACTGCGAAGCTCATGGAGACGATTGTAAAGAGGCATGCGCCCAGCGACACAAGCATGTGCGTGCGAAGCCCTGCAGGCTTATGCGTCAGCTCTCTCTCTGCGCCCACACAGGCGCCCAATGCCACGGCTAACAGCAAACTCAGAAGCGTCTCAACGTTCAAAGCAGTAGGCATAACAACAAATTACGCAAAAGGCAATATAAAAGTGCAGTTGTAGCTTTCGAAACAGAAAACGATTTACCTTTCCGCTACTATTCTCTTTCGAGATGTTTCATGATAATAAAAAACGTCCTAGACCTAATCGGTAACACTCCAATGGTTCAAATAAACCATCTGAATAAAAACCCCAACGTCAAGCTCTACGTGAAACTCGAAAAGTTTAACATAGGCGGCTCCGTCAAAGACCGCATAGCAAAATACATGATAGAACAAGCCGAAAAAACAGGCCAACTCACTCGAGACAAAACCGTAATTGAAGCAACCAGCGGCAACACAGGCATAGGCCTCGCGTTAGTCTGCCGCGTAAAAGGCTACAACCTCATCCTCGTCATGCCAGAAAACATGACCATGGAACGCCGCCAAATCCTAAACGCCTACGGCGCAAAAATTATTCTAAGCGAAGCAGCCAAAGGCATGGACGGCGCAGAAGACCTCGCACGCAAAATAATCAGCGAAAACCCTGACAAATACTTCATGCCCAACCAATTTGCCAACCCCGCCAACGTACTCGCGCATTACGAAACAACCGCAGAAGAAATTTGGCGAGATACCGAAGGCAAGGTAACTCACTTCGTTGCCGGCATCGGCACCACAGGAACACTCATGGGTGTATCCAAACGACTAAAAGAACACAACCCCAACATCCAAGTAATCGCCGCCGAACCGGACAAGGGTACATTTATCCAAGGCCTAAAAAACCTTGAAACCCAATACGTACCCGCCATCTGGCAACCCGAACTCGTCGACGAAATCCACAAAGTACAAGCCGAAGAAGCAGAAGAAGCAGCCAGACTACTCGCATTACAGGAAGGCATCTTTGTAGGCCCCAGCTCTGGTGCCATATTTCACGTTGCCCTCAAAAAAGCAAGCCAACTCGACAAAGGACTTATAGTCGCCATCGCACCAGACGGCGGAGAAAAATACCTATCAACAACACTTTGCGACCCAATCCTTTGCTTGAAATGCGCACGTAAATACGGCATCCGCTGCTCCTATGTTGATGGAAGCCCAATAACAAAGGCGACTGAATAACGAAGCTTCACCATCTGCTAATTCGGTACTCAGCAACCGGCAACCACGCCAAAAAAGGCTGTTTCAAGACGCCCTAGTTTCTCCAAGTTTTAAGCCAGCATATAAACCCAAGACGCCTACGCCCAATATGACAGCCACGTTAACAAACATGTTTCCTCGCCTTGATAAATTGTAAAGGAACCACTCTACCGTCGTCACCACAGTTCCATCAAACGCCTCCTTAGGTTTGCTTATGGCAAAGGGCACCCAATCTGCAAGAGTAGGCTGAAACACCACTACAAGCAACTCGTAAAACGCGCTTAGAAGCACTATCCGCAAAACTGCTCCCCGCCGCTCCTGCCGAATCTCTGCATTAAACAAATAACCAACAACCAACATGCTCAAAAAAACAGCACTTAGCCCCGCGCTGTAATGTCCAACCATAGTGACCCCGAAAACCTGAAGTGCCAAAACAGTCAAGGGAAACGCAAACAGAACCTGCAGCACAGCGTACAGCGCCACAGCAGTGACAACATTATCAAACTTCACCTTTTTCACCTCCAATAAAATCAAGAATCAAAGATAGTATATTCTCAACTTCAGTTTTTATGGTTTACCTTAACCCCGTCAAAAAAGAGCAGTTGCCGCAGTTAACTTATGCCCCCAGAATCAAGGGGTATATCTCCCTGTTCACGTAATCCACATACTTGCTCTTATCCGCCAAATTAAATATGGTTACCGATGCGTCTCTTGTAACGCCGACGACATAACCTGTCTCCCTTGACCGTGCAACCACATACCACAAATCTCCTCGCTTCATATAATCCTCAAACAACGGCGTATTAATCAAGTCGGGCCCATAAAGCGACAACTTATCCACATTGGGAATATCAACATTATCAAAAAAAGTTATCTTCGTATCTTCCGGGTTCTTCCGATGAAACTCCCGCAAGGTTTCAGGCGAAATCCGCGTTTCCACTATGCCGCCTACCTTCTCAAACAACAACTCGCTAAGCTTATTTGCTATAAAATTGGCAATACGCTTCTTTTCCACAATTGTCAAGAGCACCGCATCCTTAACTTGGGCGAAGCTGAAAAGCGCTTCCAGAGTCCGCGGCAACGGTGCTGTTTTACCCCGGTGAAACACGTACAGAACATAATCATGAGAGTAAACGCCGCTAAGCACACTCGCCTTCGCCGAAAGACCACTTACCTCAGACACGAGCGTAAACTTGTAATCACCTTCCTCAAAAGGCTCCTCCCTGCGGTAACCGTCAAGCTTCCCCGCGACCTCAGATAAAGGCAGCTGCTCATTGAGTCTAAAGATTTTCCCTGCAACAACCATGCACCTCACCTCTTGCCTTTTAAAAATGTTAAAACAGATACTTAAGAAACTTTGCTTGCTACATTCCCAATTTTTCAAAGAAAAAATTTCCCAGTAATTTTGTAAAGGTATAAATACCATGACAAAACAGAATGAACCCCGTGACAATAAATGCAGTTCGAGTTTGACAGTGAAAAAGGCATAATCAAAGACAAGATAACCGGAGAAAGATGCATAATCATCACTAAACCCCGAATTGAAGAAATCTGCTCAAGACTTTCAGAAATCTTTCAATCAGGCGCCAAAGTGATAATCTTCGAAGCAGGCAGAGCAGCAGGCAAACGATTTGTCGAAGAAACCGTTAACACCACAGAAATCGATAAGCAGCAATTCCTAAAAACAGCGAGCCAAAGATTCACAGACGCAGGGCTTGGAAAAATTGAAATCGCAGAATTGGACATTGAACAAGCCAAATTCAAATTTAGAATATGGAATAACTTCTTCACCGAATTAGGCTGCGACAAATCCCTTTACCGTAGCTGTATAGAAGGCTTCGTGGCTGGTGCGTACGAACAAATCATTCATAAAACCCCACAGATCACAAAAATCAAATGCGTCGAAAACGGTGATCCTTACTGCGAATGGCACGTAACCCCGAAGTAATAAAAGCTATAACGTATAACAGAACTGCCGCTATATTGCAAATTTTAACATAGCAAGCTTATGTTGCACTCAGTGGCCTCGCGTCCATAAGCAAGTATTATTTTTCTGTTTTTCGCTTTTCCCTTGGGGATGCAAAATTTTATAAGCTATCTGCTTCAAACCATAGTAGCACCAAATTAAAGGAGAATAAGGAAAATGCAATTTGACATAAGTAGATACAAGGCTGCGCTTACTTTGCTTCTGACAATTGCAGTGGCCGCCTCTCTATTGACTCTACCCTTAACTAGTGCACAGACATACCCCGAAAAAAAGACATATGCATATATCGTTGTAACACCCAACCCTGTAGGAGTTGGTCAGCAGGTACAAGTAATCTTCGGCATCACCGACTACCTCCTTCAGTATCCAGACGGCTGGAGCGGGCTAACCGTTACAGTCACTAAACCTGACGGCACAACTGAAACATTAGGGCCATATAAAACAGATGCAACCGGCTCAACAGGCGCAATCTACATGCCTACCATGAAGGGAACCTATAAATTCCAGGCTCATTTTCCAGCGCAACTGTACAATTGGACTACGCGACCAGCGTTTGATCCTACATTCTATGGTCCCGTATGGTATAAGGCCAGCGACAGTGATATAGTCGAACTTGTCGTACAAGACGAAGCCTTGCCAGGATACCCCGGTGTGCCTCTTCCAAGCGAGTACTGGAGCCGCCCTATAGACGCTCAAGCTAGAGAATGGTCAGTCATTGCTGGAAACTGGGTGGACGCACCATTCAACATGTTCGCACCTTACAATGACGCACCAGAAACAGCGCACGTCTTGTGGGCAAAACCTCTCATAAAAGGCGCTTTCAGCCCACTTGGCGGCGGCTTGGCTGGCGGCGAAACAGGCGAATACAACTTTGAAACAGGCGATGCATATGAAGGCTTCTTCTTAAGCTCAAGCTTGCTAGGCAGTCGATGGCCAGTAATCATCGGCGGCGTGCTCTTTTTCAACGTTGAAAAATCAAATGGCGCCACAAGAATTGAGCAAGAAGTAGTGGCTGTAGATCTGCGTACTGGTGAAGAGCTGTGGACTAGAAACTGGAACAACACCCGGCTGGATTTCGGGCAACTGTTCTACTTTGACTCATATAACTACCACGCTGTTTACGCATACCTGTGGTCGACGTCAGGCACCACTTACAACGCATACGAGGCCTCAACAGGACGCTGGGTCTTCGCTATCAATAATGTACCTTCAGGGACGCGAGTATTCGGTCCAAACGGCGAAATCCTGATATACACTGTTAATCAAGCCGCAGGCTGGATGACACTTTGGAATTCAACGCACGTTGAAAGGCAAACGAAATTGCGGGATATAGGCCCAACAGGTCCAGCGCACGGCAGCTGGTTAACTCAGGGTCAAGACTACATGGGCAGGACATTGGACGGCAATCTTGGCTATATGTGGAACAAGACGATACCTGCAGGCTTGCCTGGCTCAGTCTGGGCCATCTACCCTGATGACATGGTCGTTGGCAATCAACTATACGGTTCATGGATGGTCCTAGGCGATCAGCCGATAGTATTATGGGCAATCAACCTAAAACGCGGACAAGAAGGTCAACTAATATACAACAAGACTTGGCAAAAACCACCAGGTGACATAGCCATGATACGCGGTGCAGTAAGCAAAGACAGCCGCGTATTCACGCTACGCGCAAAAGAAACACGTCAAGTCTACGGTTTCAACCTTGACACAGGCGAAAAAATATGGGGACCAACAGACCCAATGGATATCCGCTCAATATATGGTGCAACATCCTACATCGCATATGACAAGCTATTCTTCACCGCAGACTTCGCGGGCATTATATACTGTTACGACGTGAAAACCGGCAAGCTGTTATGGACATACGAGGTTAAGGATCCATACGGCAGCACTGAAATGTTTGACAAAGAATTCGGCGGCGACATGTGGCCCATAACGCCACTATTCATCTCCGATGGAAAAATCTACATCGGCCAAAGCGAGCACTCACCGCAAAACCCCCTACCACGTGGTGCACCATTCATATGCCTTGATGTCGAAACAGGCGCAGAAGTATTCCGCGTAGACGGCATGTTCCGACAGACCCGCTGGGGCGGACGTGCAATCATCGGCGACAGTATAATTGCCACTATGGACACTTATGACCAACGCATCTACGCAATCGGTAAAGGCCCGAGCGCTACCTCTGTTGTTGCGTCGCCTGATATTGCTACACAGGGTAGCAAAGTCCTCGTAAAAGGCATGGTCACCGATATTTCCCCAGGCACGCAAGATTCAGCCATAAAACTACGCTTCCCGAACGGCGTACCCGTCGTAGCGGATGAGTCGATGAGCGCTTGGATGCTCTATGTCTACAAGCAGTTCGAATGCCCAGCGAATGTTAAGGGCGTTGAGGTCATCATAGAAGTGCTGGATCCTAACAACAACTACTACGAAGTTGCCCGAACCACTACGGATGGTAGCGGCTTCTACAGTGCCACCTTCGCCCCGCCAGTACCAGGCAAATACACCATAATCGCCCGCTTCATAGGCTCCAAATCCTATTGGGGTTCATACGCTGAGACTGCAGTTTTTGTGGAAGAAGCTGCACCTGTTGCTCCTGAAGCTACGCCAGCAGCTGCGTCAATGGCTGAAACTTACGTGCTGGGCTTCGGTGTTGCTTTGCTCGTTGCTCTCATAGTGATTGGGCTAGTGATAATATTGATGCTTAGAAAGCGCTAAACAGCAAGATTAAACCCAACTTTCCCATCTTTTTTTATTTAAAAAATTGCCCGTATCGTGTAAGCTAAAGACGCTGTTAGCGCTTGTTGAGTTTATCCGCGAGGTTCAAATCTACAGCTGGGAAGCTAATATTTTAAATACGTGTTGATACATGGTTTTGCTGAGAGAAAATGCAATACAGTTATGATGAGCTGTTAAAGCGAGCTTACTCGCAAATGCCTGCGGTTTCAGTGAAACGTGAGCGGTTGACATTACCGCGGTTATTAATAACCACTATAGGCATGCGTACGATTGTGTCTAACTTTAGAGAGGTAGCTGAGATCTTGGACAGGGATCCACAGCATATTTTAAAGTTTTTGACACGCGAGATGGCTACAGCGGCGACTTACCAAGATTCTAGGGTGATTTTTCAGGGAAAGTTCCAGCAAGACAGCCTTGAGCGGTTACTGCAAAGATATATGGAAATTTTTGTTGTCTGTCCTGTTTGCAAACGTCCAGACACGAAGATTGTTAGAGAGAAGCGCTTATCATTTCTGGTCTGCAACGCGTGCGGTGCAAAGTCATCTGTAAAGCAATTATAAGAGCGCGTTGAAACTTGGATGTTTACGTTAACCTTAAAAAAGTCGGTAGAAACGTACTCTTAGCCATCTGCGATTGTGAAGTTCTTGGCAGAACCTTGAAAGAAGGCAAAATTACCTTCCATGTGAAAGATGAATTTTACAACGGGGGAAAAGTCAGCTTAGAAGAGGCAATGGAGATGATTGCAAACTCGACGATTGTAAACATGGTAGGCAAAAACTGCGTCGGAAAAGCCATCGAGAAAGGCTACGTGCATCCAGAGGCTGTTTTACACATAGAAGGAGTGCCTCACGCGCAAATCGTGAAGCTTTAGCTTTTTGCAGCGAACGCACTATGTCCCGCACGATAAACCTTATCTGAAGAAGACGGTTCTAACATTATCCCATTGGAGCATTTAGGCAACTTAAGGATGAAAGACAGACATGAAAATCTCTCCTTCCAAGCAGGTGCAAACATTAATTTTGGTAATTGCCTTGGCGCTTTCGGCCATAAACATGTATCTAATACTCGACTTAAGGCAAGCTGTGGAAAACGCTGCTCATGATTTAGCCTATGATTATGTGATTTTTCAAGAAGACACCATGTATAAGGCAAAGAGTCAGGCAAGCGGATACGTTGAGTTCATTTCCGCAGATGCTGCTGAGGTCATAAATCAAGCGATGGCTAAAGGAAATATCGTTTACATAAGACCGGGTAATTATACGCTATACTCAGATATTCAGGTGTATAATAAGCGAAATGGCAAACTGCTCAGCGACGGAGCGGTAATAATAGGCAACGGCAAAAGGCTCATTATAAAAGGCGGCGACTATACTAGTTCTCAGAATAACCTCATTTCAGGATTAACCATAATTAATGGCACCTTACGAATTGAAAACTCCTTCGGCACCACCGTATCACGCATGATGTTTATATGCTGTCCCACAGCGCTTGAAGTTGTAAACACAGAAACATGGAGTGAAGGCACAAAAATAGCTGATTGCCACTTTATAAACTCCACCGTAGGCATAGCATTTCGAACGCCAGCAGGCAACGGCACAGGCTCGTATGCAAGCTCAAAAATCAGCCGATGCTTTTTCAACATTCTTGATAACTCAGTAGGCATAATAGTCGAGCGCCTCGCCGAATTCTCAGACAGCCAAATACAAGACGTAAGGATGTGGATGGGCGAAAACGGGTTTATACGTAACCAAACAGGCCTTCTACTTGACGGGTCGATGCATCAAACCCTGCTGTCAAGCGTGGTTTTTGAATCATTCGCGGATTATCCCGACCAGTTATACGCAATATCACTGGGAGAAACATCGATTACGCCACCAGTCCTTGCAGGCGGCATAAGCTTTCTGGGCAACTGGACCGCCAGAATCCACAATCCATCCAACAAATGGGTTTCAGGGTTTGGCTCTGTCTTTAAACAGGAAGAATTGAACATTCCAATAGGCTTTAGCGGGCAGTACGGTCCCGCGCAGAGTATCCAGATGAGACCGCTTACTATTGCCTCTTTTAAGCCGAAAATAGAAGTGCAAGGTAGCTTTGCATACAACGAAACAATCACTGTCCGGTTTCGCCTTGAATTTGTAGATAATGTCATCTCGCCAAGTGTGGAAAAAACCTTCAGCAGCGCTACAACGCTGTGGCTGAGCGACGACGACATTCTAAGAATGTTTCCGTCCCAAAGCATAATCTGGAACATTCTTGTCGACGCTAAGTCAAGCTCTGCATCAACAGACGCTGTGGTCAAAGTCAGCATTATGGGAATAACCACGTAGCCTCAGTAGCCGTCATCTTTCCTCATTAATTAGCCTTTTTGGGTTAAAGATTTTCTCCAGCTCTTCCGGCTTAAGCAAGCCCTTCTCTAAGGCAATTTCTTTTACAGATCTCCCTTCTTCCAGCGCCTGCTTCGCGATTTTTGCTGCTTCTAAATATCCGATGTAAGGCGAAAGGAAAGTTGCCAATGACGGATTCTTCTCCAAGTACTCCGCACAGCGCTTCTCGTTCACGACAATGCCTTCAACACATTTGCTTCTAAAAACTGGCAGATAGTTCGCCAAGATTTGGATGGAGAAGAGCATATTATACATTATAACAGGCGTCATAACGTTCAAATCCAGCTGACCAGCCTGCACTGCAAGCGAAACCGTCAAATCGTTACCTACCACTTGAAACGCCACCATGTTTAGGCATTCAGCCATTACAGGATTAACTTTCCCAGGCATTATAGACGAGCCAGGCTGCACAGCGGGAAGCTCAATTTCCGCCAAGCCGGTAGTCGGCCCAGAAGAGAGTAGCCGTAAATCATTCGCGATTCGAATAAGCTCTAGCGCTAGCTCTTTCAGGCCGCTGGACACCGTCTGCAATGGCCTGTAACTCTGCAGTGCTTCAAACGGGTTTTCTGCAGCTTTCAATGGAAAGCCCGTCATCTTCCGCAGCTCTTCAATTGCCAGATGCTTGTATTGCGGGTGTGTGTTAGCGCCTGTACCGGCGGCTGTTCCCCCCAGCGCGAGTGCATACAAATTCTTCTGTCTTTCCCTGAGTTGTTCGCACGCGTTTCTCAACGCTGAAGCGTAAGCGCCGAACTCATGCCCAATGGTTAAGGGAACCGCATCTTGAAGGTGTGTGCGCCCAGATTTTGCCGTTTCACGGTGCTTTTCAGCCAGCTTCTCGAATGCCGCGGCAAGCTTGTCCAACTCGTTAAGCAGCGGCTGTAGCGCCATTAAAACAGCAATGTGGAGGGCCGTGGGGAATGTGTCGTTTGTAGACTGCGCCATGTTCACATGGTCATTTGGGCTAACGGTTTTGTAATCGCCCTTTGCTTTGCCGAGTAGCTCCAGCGCACGGTTTGCCAGAACTTCATTGACGTTCATGTTAAATGATGTGCCAGCGCCAGCTTGGAAAACATCAACAACAAACTGATCCAAAAACTTACCCGCGAGAATCTCGTCGCATGCTTGGATAATCGCGTTCGCAATTTTTTGGTCCAGCCACCCAACTTTCGCGTTTGCTAAGGCGGCGGCCTTCTTCACCATCGCATACGCTTCGATAAAGACGCGCGGCGCCTTGATGCCGCTGACTGGAAAATTTTCTGTGGCCCGCATTGTTTGGATTCCATAATAGGCAGTTTCAGGTATCTCTTTTTCACCCAGCGGGTCTATTTCTACTCGTGTTTTCGTCATGCTATTCGCCTATACCTCTTTAGTATTGAGGTTGTTCAAGTATTTTCCTAGCGGTCTCCAATATAGTTTCCGCGAGGCTACTTCCCATTTTTTAGGAAGCTTTTGACACTATAAAGGTGCAAGGTCGATGATTTTCTTAACAACGTCGATTCCTGATATCACGCCTGCCAACTTGCCATCTTTGTCTACTATAAAGATGTGGTCTTGCTCTTTCTCCATCATGAACTGAGCGATGTATTCCAAGTCTGCGTTTTCATCAATCACCGCTGGGTTATGCATTACCACTTCGGATAGGCTTATTTCGCGGCGGTGGACATCCACATTTCCTAGATCTTCAAGTGTAATTACGCCTATTACATGTGTAGCATCGTCAACAACAGGCAAGACTCTCAGCTTTGTGCGTTTAAACATCTCCAGCGCATCGTGCACGCTGGTTTTATAATGCAGAGATACTGGGTTTTTAGTCATAACTTCGCTTGCGCGTGTAGCTTTTATTTTTTCAGGAATTAACGCTTTTCCTTTATGATAGAACCTTTCAAGCGCTAGCTCTTCAGTCTTCAGTTTTGTATGTGGCTGCAGTTGATAGAATGAAGCTTTTCCTGAAATGAGATAGCTTATTCCACTTGCTAAAAGCGCTGGGATCGCAAATAATCCCCCTAAAGTTTCAACTACGAAGGCTACGGGCGTCAGTAAAATTTTATGGGTTCCCGAAAGCAGCGCAGCCATGCCTACGGCGACGAACATTACATGGAGGTTAACATTTAAAATCGATGAGAATATGTAACCGATTCCTGCGCCTACCACGATTGTGGGGAAGAAAAGGCCACCGCTTCCTCCAAAGTTTAAGGTAACCGCGGTAGCAAAGGTTTTCACAATCACAATTAATATTAAAATTGTAGTGCTGATTGCTGTTCCTTTAATTATCTGGTCTATCAGCGGGAATCCTACTCCAAGCGTGTCTTCGGCGAAGAATCCTGAAAGACTTAGCGTCATTACTCCCAGCAATATTAGGCCAGCGGCACCTATTTTTTTCCGCAATTTAACGCTCAAGTTTTCGAAGTAGGTGAAAATTTTGGTGAACAAAACCGCGTATACGCCGCAAATTACTCCCAACAGCAGTGAAAAGCCGACGTCGCTGAATGTAAGAGAAGCGCCGCTGACTGCGCCGAAGAGCGGTTCGCTGCCGAGCACTGTTATCGACAGTAAATACGCTGGAACAGACGCAATAACTGCCTCAATAAATAACTCACGTGCAATATCATTCTTATAGGGAATCTCTAACGCGAATAATATGGCTGTTAAGGGTGTGCGGAAAGTTGCGGCTAAGCCGGCTGCCGCGCCCGCCACAAATAATTTCTGTTGCATGTCTGCTGAAATCTTGAGGCGTCTAGACAATGTAGCGGCAACACCACCTCCAACCAACAAACTTGGCCCCTCTGGACCAGCGCTTCCGCCTAGGCCTATGGTTAATATGCCCGCAACCGGTTTCACAATTGCGTCTCTTTGGCCTATATTACCATTGGATAAGTGGTATGCCTCAAGAACTGTATGAGTTCCAGTTCCAGTTTTTTTCGTATCAGCAAATACCTTTACTAGGCCATATGGCAAGCCAATTGCGAGGAAAGCCATTAACGGCAAGAGCAACATCGAGTAGCCTAGTGCATTTTGTGTAAAACTCCAAATTGCGAAGTATAATATGTATAGGGCAACAGCGAAGATTGCTGCTACCAAACCAACAGCTACAACCAGCAAATAATACTGCAAACCGCTATTATGCTTCATCATTTACGCGTTCACACTTGCGCAATTGCATTATAAAAGTTCTGTTATTAATGGGTGCAAGATAATGCTTTTATCGTAAAGTTAAGTAGTGTGTTTTAATATTTTATTCTGTTATATGTCGCAAAATCAGGAAGTCAAAGGTAACACATTGAAGGTTTACCTGTATTTACTCAAGAATAGCCCCTCTGAACTTAGAGATGTCCAGCGTTCGCTTGGCTTTTCTTCAGCGTCGCTTGCCTCTTACCATCTCAGTAAGCTTGTGGAACTAGGTTTCGCAAAACAGGACGCGTATGGGCGTTATTCGGCGGTGAAAGATGCCGCTGACAAGGTTCTTGAAGGCTACTCAAAAATCGGGCCTGCCGTGGTGCCGCAACTGTTCTTTTTTTCGTTGCTCTTCACAATCCTTGTTGTTTTCTTTTCAATTGAAATTTGGGCCGGTGGCAACTTCGTTTATTATCTGATTGGCGTGTGCTTTGCGATGCTTGCCGTTTTCTGGTTTGAAACAATTCGGCTTTGGCGTAAACTCGCAGCCTAATTCAAAAAAGTTCCATTTGCGTTTATGATTAAAAACTGTTTAAAGCGCTTTCAAGCAGTTTTAAAGGACTTTAAAATCTGTAGGTTTTAGAGCCGCCTTGGCTTTTTATGGTTTCGAGGAAAGCAGAATGTATAGAAGATGGCCTTTCAAATATGGTTTAGCTGCAGTAACCGCTGCAATTGCCATCATTGCCGTGTCTTTATTTGCAAACTTGCCTAATACGCCGCTTGTGCCGACAATTCCGACGGTGGAGGGCGCGACTTTCGCTGTTATGCTGACTGATCCGCCGACGGTTCCTGCTGGAACGACTCAGCTCAATTTGACATATACGGATATTGCATTGCACGTAATTTATCCAAATGGTACGGCGGAGTGGGTGCCTGTTGATGCCGAAGGCACTGTTAACTTGTTCTCGCTGATTAACATGACTCAGACGCTTGCTACCGTAACCGTCCCGATTAATTCCACGGTGGATAAGGTTCAGTTCTCGATAGCCAATGTGACCGCTGTTATAAACGATGAAACATATGATGTGACTGCGCTGTCCGAGACCTTTGTCGTCAAAGTTGTTAACGGCGCGGTGAACAAGACGCTTTCAGGTGTACTAATCGACTTTAACCCAACCTTAGTTCAAATACAGGCAACAGATGAGAATGATGCCACAGTATACTACTACGTGCTTGTACCCAGCGCAAATGCAATCATTGTCGACGAAATAACCTCGGCACAAACCAGGGTAGGTACGATCATCGAGATCGGTGAGCATAATCGCGTGCGGCTTAATCGTGTGCAAGAAGAATTCAATAAGAATGTGACGATTGTTTCGGCAACACTTACGGTTAATGGAAACACTACCGGGCTTTCAGTGACATTGAAGAACGAGGGCGACATAGCATTTAGAATCTTTGGATTAACGCTGCACGGCGAGTTCAACTCAACGCAAAACCTGTGGAAATTATCTGGACATGGATGGCGTATGGAACACAGAATAAAGCGCTACCAGCAGACAATTCCCTTCAGAGTAAACGACACCTCACTGATTCCTGTATACGGCGCTTTCTGGAAGCCCGCTGGGTACGTTAATCCCTTTTCATCAGTGACATTAAATCCTGGTGAAAGCGTCACATTGACTTTCAACGATGTCATCGCGCTTTATACTGGCTGGAAACAAGATCCCCTGTGGACAGTAACCCCAATAGCCGGCAACAACTACACAATTAGACTGATGGGTGAAGGCTTCCAAACCTACACCGTAACGGCAACTGCAGTCTAAACACCTGCCCCCCTCTTTTTTCTTTGCAAAATGCACGCTTGTTTAGTTGTCTGGCTCAACTTTGACGGTTACGTTTTTCCCTTTTATTCCCGCAAGTACTGGCAGGATATGCGAAAGCAGTTGCTCTGCGGTGCAGCGTCGCACCGAACCGTTTGAGCTGACTTGAACCCAGCCTTCCTTTTCTTTTCGATACTTCTGTAGCCACCTATCCATATACATAACGTAAATTGTACACTCGGAATTCCTCACATGTCTTCCTCCAAAGGCTGATTAAGAAAAGAGGATTTAATCTTGCTGTTGCATATGTTAGATTTCGAATTTTTCGAGGATTTTCCGCTCTTTTTCGCCGGTTATCTCCGCTACCACGTGAATGTAATTCTGTAGTCCTGACTTTTCAACCCGTGGCTTTAGCAACTCGTCTATTTGAAAAATGCCCGCAGAATTGCTCATTGTTATCTTTATGGTGACTGGCTTTTCTTTGCCTTCCAAAATCTCCACTTTCTCTATTGATAAGGCGGAAACCGCGTGGATGTCGATTTTTCCTGATTTAAACGGAATCCTTGCTCTGCCTGCCTCCATATCCAATGCATCAGCAATTCCCACAACACCTGCCTCCACGGTTAAAGGCTTATTCGGCTGCTCATGTGCTACAACAGCATGTAGCACTTCACTTGTGATTATTGCCCGTTCTTCTTCTCGATAAATCGGCGTTAAAAGCTTTTCAAGAAACTCCAATGCAATAAGCACACTGTATTTTTCATGATCCTGCCTTGTAACTATCATGCCAATGTCATGGAAAATCGCGCCGAGCACAACCACAACTTCTGCATCCTCATTTTGCATGCCATAACTCTTGACGACGCTCGGCGTAACCTGCTTGCTTACAAGAATGCGTAGCAACTTAAGCGCCAAGTTGGCGACGATTTTCACATGCGTCGGACCGTGATCCGTGTAGCCCAAGCGTTCAATAGCCATGACATTAGCGCATTTCCAAAAACTCTGCAGTTTAACATCAGCTCTAACTTTTTCAACAATATGCTTCAGTTTCGCGTTGTCGCGGAATGGTAGGCTAAACACATAAGACATGCAACAAGTCGCCCTTCTACACGTAATACATTTATACATAAAAATTTACGCCAGATTCGCAAAACGTAAATGAGAAGAGCCGGGTCTACCGACCAAAAAATACTTTAGAAACAGAACAATTGCAATTCGAAGTTTTCTATTGTTTGGTTTTGCGGATTTGATGTAGGCGTATACTGAAGTAACCTGTGAATGATGGGAGCAACGCTATAGTTAGAACAATCGGGAACATCGTGAGATACGATATAATCTTCGCATAGGCTAGAATGACGGCGGCCGTTAATGCCAGCGTTAAAAAGTCACGATAAGTTAAGCTCTCCATGGATAAATAGCCTAAGCTTCCAAGCCACATACCAAACAACTGAAAAGAAATTATCTCCGGAATATGATGCCACGCCAAACCGTACGCCTGAAGCGCTGGCACTGGCAGCAAAGGATTGCCTATCCAAACAAGCATAATCGTGGCGAAAGCGAATAGTGTAAAGAGATAAAACCACGGTTTATCAAAAGCAACGAAGCGTATAAAGAAACGAGTATTCAACAATCACTCACCATCAGACATTTAAATGCCCGCAATAGCCGACGCAATCTCAAGCAGTACTTATGCAAATAATTGCATTTCTCTTTTTCGCCATATCTCCTGTTATCGCAGGATTCTGGCGCCTTGCCGGTTACTCCTCACATTTTTTATGTTCTGAAATGAACATCCTTTTAAGGAAGCTAATCATTCTGTTACAATAAATCGCGAGGTTCAAGCTTGGGAAAGAAAAAAGTATTAAGCGAAGGCGAAATCAGCGAAATGGTGTATCCCGGGCCAGGCGAAGTTTTAGGCGTAGTAGTGAAACTACTCGGTTTCGATCGTATCCTAGTCAAGTGCCAAGACGGAAACGAACGCCTTTGCAGAATACGCGGCAAAATGAAAAGGCGAGTTTGGATCCGCGAAGGCGATGTTGTCCTTGTTTCGCCATGGGATTTTCAAAGCGACAAACGTGGCGATGTAACTTGGCGGTACACACATGCCCAAGCGGATACACTCCGCAAAAAAGGCTTACTAACCATATAACCCTCACCAGCCTTACAGCGCAGCCAATTTTTTGCTCAAGCGCTTTAAATACCACGCAACGCATATTTCTTTGAGCGTTTATGACTAAAAAAATTCATGAAAAACTCGCATATAAGGAGCGGCTCATTGAAAAAAGAGACCGTATGCTTGAGCATGATTTCTCGTCAGAGCGAGCTACACTCGAAGAAGTTTTTGACCAAGCAACACTCATGATTATTTATGATTTTTTGAATAGCGGCGTGCTCTACGAAGTCCACGGCGTAGTGAACGCGGGGAAAGAAGCCCGTGTCTACTTGGGTAAAGACAAGAACGGCAAAGACTTGGCCTTAAAAATATATTTAACAACTTCTGCGGAGTTCCGCAAAGGTATGCTGAAGTATATTGAAGGTGACTACCGATTTAAGAACGTCAAAAGGGACACACGGTCGCTGATTTTTGCGTGGGCACAAAAGGAATTCAGAAATTTGGAACAAGCGTACCAAGCAAAAGTGCGTGTGCCAAGACCCATCGCAGTTAAAAATAACGTGTTAGTGATGGAGTTTATCGGAAAAAATGGTGTTAACGCGCCATCTCTTAAAGAGCAACCGCCAAGCAACCCTGAAAGAGCCTATAGGCTTTTGCTGACTTATTTGAAGAGGCTTTATGGTAAAGCGGAGCTCGTGCACGGCGACCTAAGCGAGTACAACATAATGATGTGGAAAGGCAAGCCCGTGCTTTTTGATATGGCGCAGGCTGTGCCAATATCCCATCCTATGGCCCAATTTTTCCTACAACGAGACTTGGCGAACATAAATAGGTTCTTTAGTAAGTTAGGCGTTAGCGTTCTTTCAACCGATGAAATTTACAAGCAGGTTGTGGGTTAAGAATGTCAAAGCCCAGTGCATTTGTCAGAATTCCCAAAGAGCGAATCGGAGTTTTAGTAGGTCCAGACGGGAAAGTGAAACGCGAAATTGAAGAAAAGCTTATGGTTGAGCTTCAAATTGAAAGCGAATATGGCGGAGTAACCATAACACTTTCAGAGAAAGCCGCTGATCCATCCTTGCTGCTCAGAGCCAAAGATGTGGTAACCGCCATCGGCAGAGGGTTCTCACCGGAACACGCGTTTCGTCTGCTTAACAATACTGACGACATTTTTGACTTCATAGATCTGCGTGCCATCTTCGGCAGGTCAGAATCTGACCTTAAACGTGTGAAAGGGCGCATCATCGGCGCAGAAGGCAAAACACGCAGAGCCATCGAAGAGTTGACTGATGCCAGCGTAGTTGTTTATGGCCACACAGTAGGCTTCATCGGCACCTTTGAGCAGGTGGACGCTGCAAGAAACGCGGTGCAAATGCTTATCGACGGGTGCCAACACCACACCGTTTACAAATATTTGCAACGGAAGCGTGGTGAGCTGAAGAAGCAAAAACTTGAACTGTGGGAAAAGCCTGAAAATGAAAAAATGGGCAATCTCTAAGCAATATTTTCACTTACTTGATAGGCAGGTTGATAGGCAGGCTCCCGCACTCAAGATCCAAATCATCCTCAACGTCTTCGGGGCCAGAGTCGTCATTGCCCACCAAACAAAATTTTGCTTATTCTACAATTAAAGCTTTAAGGTAAAATTTTCCAAGTGGCGGAACATTTTTACTTGTCAGCGCTGTTTTAGCCGTTGTTGACATATCATGAACCAATATGGATTATTGTCTAAAACTGAGGCGTACCTATGCTGAAGAAGATCAAGATAACGCCGCTGGCTGCTGAAAGCTTCGGTGTTCGATCAATGTGCACATTTGTTGAAACACCTGACGTTAGAATTCTGTTGGATGCGGGCATCTCGCTGTGTCCATACCGCTTTGGCTTGCCGCCTCACCCGATAGAATTTAAAACAATTGCTACTCTGCGGAAGCGAATCGCAGAAGCCGCTGAAAAAGCAGAAGTGATTACAATTAGCCATTACCATTTTGATCATCACACTCCTTCTTATGAGGATTGGCTGGTCAACTGGACAGATGCAAATGAGACGGCACGGCAAATCTACCAGGACAAAAAAGTGTTGATGAAAAATCCTAAAGAGAAAATAAATGCTAGCCAAAGACAACGCGCATGGCTTTTCCAAAAAACAGGTGGGAAATACGCGGCGATACTGGAACCTGCTGATAATAAGACATTTAGCTTCGGTAGAAGCACGATGCTGCGTTTTTCAGAGGCGGTGCCTCACGGGCCCGATAATGCCCTGCTGGGCTGGGTCACGATGGTACTCGTTGAGTATGAAGATGAACGATTCATGTTTGCCCCCGACATCCAAGGTCCAATGTCAGCACGCACCTTAGAATTAATCAAGTTAGCAAAGCCGCAGGTAATTTTGATAGGTGGACCACCACTTTACCTCAGCGGCTTCAAAGTTGACGAAGCCCAACTACGGTTGGGGCTTAGAAATTTGGCGAGCGTCGCCGAAACGGTACCGATAACTATTTTGGAACATCACGCTTTGAGAGATGAGCAGTGGCAGCAGACAACAAAACAAGTCTTTGAAGTAGCACTTCGCGCAGGGCACAAGATGCTGACGGCGGCTGAATTTGTTGGCGAAAAAAACAACTTTTTAGAAGCCAACCGGAAACAGCTTTACCGGGATGCTCCTCCTTCAAAAGAGTTTGAAAATTGGATGCGTGAAGGCTTAACGGGGAAGAGCATAACCAAGCCGCCAATATAAACGGAAGTGCATCAAGTCAAACGTGAATTTTTAATCTATATTTTTGCGTCGTAAGTTAGTTAAATACTTTCACCGTTTATTTCTGTGCGTTAATACTGGAGGAAAATACGTGAAGCAGCAAATTACACTTAAAGATAGAAAAGAGTTGGAAACAAAGATGGCTGCTGTTTTCGACGAAAAAATGAGGAATCTCTCGACAGAATTGCAACAAATATTGATAGATGACATGGTGACTGCCTTCGAAAATAGATTAAACGTGTTAAATTGTGCATGCCTAAAAGAGCGACAGCATGGCAGAGCGATGAAGAAAAATACTTACCACTGATACATAAAAGCTTTATATAAAAAACGCTGAATATGGCAAAAAAGAGGCCTATGTATGAGACGTTCCAAACTTGAAATGTATATTGACATCTTAAAGGTGTTAGCTCACCGAGGCCCGCTTAAGTTAACGCATGTAATGTATAAGGCTAACGTCAATTGCAGTGTGCTGAAGGAATACTTAGATTTTCTAATGAAACAGGGACTGGTGGAAGAGAGGACTATTAGTAAACGCAGAGTGGTTTATGCGATCACTCAAAGAGGCATAACGGTGCTTAAGTACTTCAGAGAACTGAAACAAGTGTTGCCAATTATAGAGGAAGCTAGAAACCAAGCGCCAACTCCTTTCTAAATCTCCATCTTTTGGTAAACTTTTTGCCTTCGGTAGTATGAAGTAAGTAGTTTTTATGTTATTCTATATTTGATTGGACTGGACGAGTTAGCCATTTTTGCATTTTCAGTTAGTTTGTTTGACGCCGTGTTAATAGTGAACATTACTTTTATGAATAATTACCAGTGTTTCGTAAGATTTAATAAAGCCGTATCTCCACTGTAGATGTGATCAACAAACGGGGAATAAAACCGTAATGAAAGAAGAAATACTGAGCAAAAAACCGCTACAGATCCTCGAAAAAATAAAAGAGAACCTCGAGAAACTCAATGAAAAAATGGAAGTCATGATAGAACTGCAAAAGCACGGCAAGAAAGAAACTCAACCTACACCAGACACCTCATTAGACGTAATGACTTTGCTTTCAATGCCTGATCACTTGAGAAAGACAGCAATGACCATTTGCAGATACGGCCGGGCTACAGCGGAAGAAGTTGCTCAGCAAACAAACAGAGCCCGAGCAGTAGAAAGCGCATATTTGAATCAACTTGTTATTATGGGTTATCTCAAAAAAGAACGGAAAGGAAGAAAAGCTTACTTCTATACTGAGCGAGATAATCAGGGTGAAAGCAGAGATGAGTAAAATTATAGCAGTGCACTCATATAAAGGCGGTACAGGAAAAACGCTCCTCTCCGTGAATCTGGCAGCTACCTTAGTTAAACATGGCAAAAAAGTTTGCCTCTTTGACTTGGACTTTCGGGCACCAAGCCTCTTCGCCATACTCAAAGTGGAAAGCACAGAATATTGGCTAAACGATTATTTGAACGGCTTATGCGAAATAAACAAAGTTCTCATAGACTTAAGCAGCAGGCTCCAAACGAAAGACAAATTTTTTGTTGGTCTTGCAAATCCTGCAACCGAAGCAATCAGAGATATTTGCGCGAAGGATAGAAAATGGGAAATGCGTGCTTTAGGTAGGCTGCTGTCTTTAAAAAACACGCTAATTAAGGAGCAAGCGTTTGATTACCTAATTTTTGATACAAGTCCAGGTCTTCAGTACTCGTCAATAAATGCGATAGTAGCGGCGGATTTTGTAATCGTAGCAACCACTGGCGATAGATCTGATGTAAACGGAACACGCAGAATGTTGCATGAAATTTACGAGTTGTTCGAAAAGAAAACAGGGCTGGTAATTAACAAGGTACTCGACGCTGCTTCGAAGGCAAAGATAGCGGAAATGCATGATAAGGTCAAAGCGGTTTATCAATTTCCTTTGCTGGGCGTAGTGCCCTGCTTCTGCGAAATCCTCAGAGCTGAAGGGAACTTGATATTTGCGCAAGATAAACCAGATCACCCATTCAGTAAAATCTTAGACGAAATGGCAAGAAAGATAGACGCTAATACCATTAAATATCCCTAACTTCAGCCTTTCTTTTAAAAGCTGTATACAAAAGCATCAACAAACCTTAATGCAAACGCTTATAGAACACGCGCGTACTGTTTAATTTTGCGTAAGCGGAGAAAAAGCAGTGGATAGAACAGCGCTGGTACTGGCTGGCGGTGCTTCCAGCAGATTTGGCCAAGATAAAGGCATTTTAGAACTTAGTGGCAAGCCGTTGATCAAGCATGTTGTAGACGCAGTTAGCCCGCTTGTTGATGAGACGATTGTAGTTACTAGCTCCAAAGAACGCGCCGCTAAATATGCTGGTCTTGTTGACGCGAATGTAAATTTTGCTGTAGACATTTGCGAATCGAACAGCCCCCTGATCGGCGCTTTAACCGGCTTTAGTCTTGCTAAAGGCCAATATTCGCTGGTTTTGCCGTTTGATATGCCGTTTGTGTCACGGGAAACCATTTCTCTGCTCTTTGAGCTATGCACAGGTAAGGCTGCGGTAATCCCAAGGTGGCCTAATGGAAATGTAGAACCCTTACACGCAGTTTACCACACCAAGATGGCGTTTGAAGCCGCAAAAGCAGCTGTGGCAGAAGGCAAATTGCATATGCGTGCCATGATTGAAAAGCTTCACAGCGTGCGCTATGTTTCAACACTAGTTATTCAACAGTTGGATCCAGAGCTTCACACGTTTTTTAACATAAACACGCTTGTGGATTTGAAGATGGCTACGGCGATGGTTAAAATGAGAAAGCACAAGTGATGCTTGTGTAGAGCAGTTTTTGTGATGTAGGTAGGGTATGGAAAAATAGAGCTCTTTCTATGCTGGTTCTCCGTGAAAAGCAATTTGATGACCTTTTAGTTTTTCCTAATTACGGTTTGTTGCTTTTTGTGCTTTTGCATGGAGCGTTGGGCTGGTGCGCGATTTTTTTATTTTATATACCACCTTTATGTATCCCCTTAAATAGGGCCTCTTAAGGTAACTTTTATTTACATCAGAAGATGTCGCAATAATTTTTTTTTGAGTAAACTTTTTAAGGATCGAGTACTTAATAATTTAATGCAGAAGAAATTTTTAGCAGGTAGAAAAGACCGCTAAAGAGGGCGACATAATGAGCAAAAACAATTATGTTGCTATCAGCATAATTCTATTGATGCTTCTGCTATGCAGCGCCTTGACAGCAACAATGCCTGCAGTAAAAGCGTACGACAATGATTACGGTTATGCAATCAATCTATACACTACCAATTGGATGGATTGGAACGGTAATGCTGAGCATACATGGACAGCCTTTACGCAAATCGCAAACCTCTTCGCAAGTACCGGAGGTGCCTATTACTGGGATGAAATCTATCAATGTTGGGTTTATTATGGTCCTGCCTACGGTGAAGTGACAAATTGGGGATCGGCCGCAACGCCGTATACTGTGTATACCCGAATCGAGCACGTGAATGTGTATCATTCTGATTTTTCGTCTGTTCTCTATGTTGGACATGGCGGATCCCAAGGCTTTTATGTTCACACTGACTATCCAAACGATCCAAACATATTTCCCCCTCTGGTCAGTTTCACTGAGATTCAAGCGCGTACACAGTTTTCTCCCACCCATCAATTTGTCCTTATGTGGGTATGCATGGGTGGAAACAATGCACCTCAAGGGTCACCCACCGCATGGAACCCCCTCTGGTGGAGCAACCCACCTGCTTACCCGCCATATACTTGGGTAGGCTTCAATGACGCTTCTCCTTGGCTATGTGACCAAATGTCTCCTGGGAACCTGTTTCGACACTGGCTTGTTTTCTTCTACTACTACGCCTTGAACGGCTATTCCGTGATGGCTGCTCTTAACCGAGCTTCCCAAGCAGTTGGTTTTGAAGACTTTGCTAGTTCAGCACTGGGTGATAGTGGACGTTATTGGACATACTATCCCTATAATCACCCTCCATACTATAACCAATCTGGATGGTGGACGGGAAGGATGAATGTTTGCGGTAACCCGTTCAACACGTATTTGCCTACTTTGTTTTACATGGAGTGAGAATGCAAATGAGTGAAATAGAAAAAAACTTTGTGACGCTTTTGTTTGTGACGCTTTTGATAGCGTCTTTTGCAAGCATAGCGAGTGCGGGTAGGGTGCCCTCGCCAGGTATGCCACTATTAACTCCGACACCTTTAACCGAGCAGGATAAACTTCTAGAAGACATTTCCTTGAGATTCGTGGCAAACGTTTTTAGGCTTAACATATCAAGTTATTATATAGAAGGAGTAATCGTAGAGGGTCCAGGACCTAACTATGACAAATCCGTTTATTTCAAGTTTAGATCTGCTGAAAGCAAGGTAGATGTAGATTGCCTAATTAGAAATAATTCAGTGTTTTGGTGCACTATTTATCCAGTTCAAGGCTCGCCTGCTTTTACCACACCCAAGGCTTCTGACGTTCTTACCGTGGCCAAAGATACTCTCAACAGTCTTCAAGCGTTTTCAGCAAAAGATTATTTGCCAACTTTGCGAAGCATGCTAGATGCTGTCACTGAACTGGAGAGTTCAAAAACTACCGTTGGCGATTTCACCCAAGAAATAACTGTTAGCGGAAACGTTGTAAGAGTTTTCTGGGAACCTTTTGCTAACGGCCTCAGCAATCCACAAAACAAGCTGACCCTTGAATTTAAAGATGGAAACCTGATGTTTTTCTGCGATTACTTAGATATGTTCAAAATAGGCAGTGCTGAAGTGAAAATTTCAGAGCAGGAAGCCATTCAGATTGCCATAGAACATGCACGGGCTTATTCATGGCAAGTGGGCAACGAAACAGTTTCGAACGTCAACGTTTTAGGCAGCCCTATAATCGCAAACATAAGCCTGCAAAACCGTGGAAACAATACGCTTTATCCTTACTGGGACATTTGGTTGCCTTTAGACAAGATGTATTCTGGCGGCGTCACCGCTTTCCACGTAGGAATTTGGGCTGACACCGGCGAAGTAGCGTTCATTTCACCCATAGGCTATTATGGCGATCCAAATACTGCTTCTTCACCTCACCCAACCAACCAGCTCTCAACCAGTATTAGATCTTGGTCTCGCGATCGCTATTGCACTGATAGCAGGGTCCGCAGTAATTATAGGCTATTTATTCCGTAAGCATAAAAGATAGCAAACCACTACTCTTTTTTTCTAAATCAATAGCTGCCTTAACCCTAAAAAGCAGAGGCAACCAGGGACTTATGTAAACAATCAATAAAGCCAACGCCAAGATATCAATTAACTTACAAGATTTCGCTTTTCTACAAAGCCTTAAATGCGCTGTCAGAATTCTCTGGATATGTTAGCGCTTGCCTTCAAAGGTAACTATATATGTACTAACCTGTTGCAGAACCAGCACTTGCTTATCGCGTGTTTTTTTGGAGAGTTGTTCCCGTATACGAAAGCATAGACAAAACTTGTTTAGAAAACACCTAATCGGCGCTGTCTCTCTGCGGAAGTGTCGAAAATGAGCGAACCTTATAAATACGTGAGTGCTTAATGCCGAGTTAAAGGGGGCAGTCGGCAGTTTGACAATGTTTTGACTGTTAAAAAACGCTAAAATTGGGTGAAATTACACGTATAGCAGGATATTATGGAGGCTAATAGAAGGAACATGGGCTATTCCGCAAGAGTTGAAAGGGTTATTTTAAACGTTTGGTTGTAACTGTCACGTGCTTTTTTAGAATTGCTTTTGCTTTTGAGCTGCGAAAAACTGTCGAATGGGTACATTTTACATTAAAAAGTTAAAATTAACCATGTAATTTATGGAAAAATACAACAAAATTATTTAAAACTCACGAATGCCTCCATTGTTTTGATGATACGAGATGCGAAGGCGCCTGTCAGAGGGCTATGCGGCACAGAAAGTTGCAAGGTAACTTGCAAATAGCGAACGAGAATGTTTATTGGACGCGTAGTTGTCTTATTACGATAAAAGGGCAGACGGAGCTTGCAAGAGGGCCGTGGAAAGAAATGTGTTTTGTTGATGCTTTTGTATACCAATTTGCAAAAAGCTTGTTCTTGCATGTTTGACATAAGCGGCGAGGATAAGGGTTTATTAACAGATTTACGCATTTTCCCGAGGTTTTAGTAATGTTTATTGAAAGAGAATTGTTAATTTCTTTGCTTAAGTTGACCCAGAGCGGCCATGTTTTAATTGAAGATGTCAATAAAGAAGTTAGGCTGCCCACAGACGTTATAAGTAGTTTGCTTGAAAAGTTTCAAAATGAAGAAGTACTTAATTTGCAGGATGGTTCCATCAGAATATCCCGTAACCAGCGCCTGATGCTAGCGGTCAAAGCAGTATCGTTGGGTGTAGATGTGGAGCGTGTCAGCGCTTTTTTGCGTTGGCAGGAATTTGAAGATATGGCCGCAGTGGTATTGGAAAGAAACGGTTACATTGTTGCGGAAAATGTGCGCTTTAAGCATGAAGGCAAGAAATGGGAAATAGACGTTGTTGGATGCAAAAAGCCGCTGGTTGTATGCATAGACTGCAAGCACTGGAGTCATCTGGCACCATCAATGGTAAGACGCATAACCGAGGCGCAAACAGCAAGGGCAAGAACGCTAGCTGAAGCGCTACCGAATATTTCCGTGACTCTTGAGTGCACAAAATGGGATAAGGCAAAGTTCATACCAGTTGTTTTATCGCTAGTGCAGGCTAACTTCAAGTTTTACGACAATGTGCCTATTGTTCCCGTGCTTCAGCTGCAAGATTTTTTAAGTCAGTTACCAGCCTACACGGAGTCGCTGAAATACTTTTTAAGAGAATATAAACATTTAGACTAAAAATTTCAGAAGGGGTGTTTTGGCGAATCGAATCGCCGGGTAGAGGCTGAGAAGAAACATTGTTGCTAACGCTGCTAATAACCAAGCGGAAACTTCTATTACGGTTAGGCTGGTCACAACTGGGTTAGGCACTAGAATCAACACTGTTGCGATTATACCCAATGAGATTCCAACGCCAAAACTTGAAAGCAAAATGACAACAACTTGAACGGCGAGAATAGCGATAATCGTATTCGGTTTAATGCAGACAGCGCGTAAAATCGCAAGTTCTTGTCGCTGCTCATCAACTGTCAGCATCATATAGCCAATCAGGCACAATGCGGCAGAAGCCAACGTAAGCAATGGTAGAAGCATGACGGATGACCATACAGAACCCAGAAAATTAAGCGCCTCATGAAGGATCTCATCTAACTCCAATATGGCAAAAGCGGGATTCAAGCTTAGAACTTCCGTTTTTATCTTTGCTAACGTGGCTACGCGGTCAGCTGATGGAGTTATTTTAACAAGCGCAATATTCGCATATGGGCTATTTGTTATTGTTTGTAATTGCTTAAGTGGAACGTAAATGACTTTACCGTTGCTGATTGGGTCAACGCACACGCCAATAACACTGAAAGTCTTGTTGTATACGCGGACGCTTTGAACTAATGGTCGTGTAAACATTGTTTGCGCTATTGAATCGCCGATTACAGCTTCCCATGAATTGGCTGCAGCTAAAAATCGCCCGTTGATGCACCAAGAGGTTACCACATTTTCTGGGTTGACTCCGATGATTAGTGATTCGCCTTCTCGATTGTCGCCAACTGGAATAGTTGCTAAAGTTTCTGGATCAACTGTGAAATTTCGAACTTCATAGATGTGGGTTTTACAGATTAACCGTGCGTCGACAGCGGCCACGCCCGGTATAGCTTGTAATCGTTGAAGCATAGCGTCAGTTATGGAATACTGCGTGTTTAGATAGTCAAATTTGCTGTTTTCTGCGGCGCCTACGAATTTGGATAAAAGCAACTTGTATTGGCTGCACATGCTACTGTGGGCTATTACAAGTGTGTCTTTACCTACAGCGCTTTCAATCCACGCCTTTGTGGTGTCATTAGCGATTATGCCTCCAGCCACCGCCACTGTAAGCAGCACAAAAACTGTTGAAAGCAACAAAATAAGGCGTACGCTTACCGCTTGACGTCGGAATATGCTTCGCAAGGCAATTCTAAGCGTTAAGCCAGATCTTGATAAAGGCTTGTACGCTCGTGCAGCGCTGATACCGAAGTATTGAATGGGCGACAACGCGTTTACTGGAGACAAGGGAGCCGCAGCCAATAGCGGTTTCACTCCGAATATTAGTGCAAGCGCAAAGAAGGCGGCAAAAACTAGAATAGCAAGCCACAAATCCTCCGATGTCGAATAGGCTTGAAAACGGAAAAAATGCGCAAACGCAACATCAATTGAATAGCCAAGTGCAATGCCTAAAATGCAACTTGTGAGGGTTATGATTAGAAGCTCGGTTAAGAAGAAGGAGAAAACAAGTCCGTTTGGACAGCCAGCCGCTTTGATTAGGCCGAAATCTCGAGTTCTTTGTTTCATCATTAAAAGCACTACAAAAGAAGTTATCACAGCGCCTACCGCGAAAATCAGAATACCAATGAATAGTATAAACTGCGAGAACACTGTTGACAAGCCGCTAGTAAGCGAGGTCGCTGACTGGGCTACATCAATTCCTATTCGCCTGCTGAAGCATAGCAGAAAGAGCGTGGAGGCAACGCTTAATGTTAAAGTCGCCGCTGTTAATCCTGTTTGCCACTTTCTACGGAGCAAATCATTTGCTGGAAAAGCCGTCTTACTCATCACAACTCACCAATGTGCCTTCTTCCAAACACAGTAGCTGGTCGGACAGCCGCGTAACTTCTGGATCATGAGTTGCTACAATAACGGTTTTTCCCTTTGCTTTCAGCATCTGCAGTATCTGCGTGATTTTCTGCCCGTTTTTAGCATCCAAATTGCCAGTTGGTTCATCAGCAAGAATCAGCAGCGGATCATTGGCCAAGGCACGCGCAAATGCTACCCGCTGCTGTTCACCGCCACTTAATTGAGCGGAAAAATGGTTTGCCCTATGCCTTAATCCCACTATTTCCAGCAATTCGACTACGCGTTTTTCTATTTCTTCTTCAGGTTTTCGGCTCCACTCCATTGGGAAAGCGATGTTCTCCGCTACCGTTAAAGTTGAGACGAGATTGTAAGATTGGAAAACGAATCCCACGTTATTGCATCGGAATTCCGCCAAAAAATCTTCGTCCTGAACTGTCAAGTCTTGTCCTAAGATTATTGCTTTCCCACGTGTAGGCTTATCAATGCCGCTGATAATGTTAAGCAACGTTGTTTTTCCCGAGCCTGACGGGCCGCAGATGGCGACAAACTGTCCCTTTGCGACCGTTAGGTTTACGCCTTTTAGAACCTCAACTTCTACTTCGCCAATTTGATACGTTTTGTATAAATCTTGCAGGTAAACGGCGGACTCTTTAGGTTCCATTGCCATGTTAGAAGATTTGTTGCCAGCTTATAATAGGCTTTTAGGTTCCACGCAGACAAATGAGCGCACTGACATGCGCGTGGCGGCTACAACGTAAAATTTCCTCGGTCACGCTTAAGAATTCGGATCTTCTCTGGTAACTTATCTTTTTCCCAGTCGCTCCAAGTGACTTCTTTGAAAAGCCATTTTTTACC
>Ga0315298_1001606_pt1 | contig 40735 bp, 41 predicted proteins | sample WHS_1_MG_FD_203077 | JGI IMG/M metagenome (GOLD analysis project Ga0315298, IMG submission 203077) | Extremophilic microbial mat communities from Washburn Hot Springs, YNP, Wyoming, USA - WHS_1_MG | ecosystem: Environmental > Aquatic > Thermal springs > Hot (42-90C) | place: USA: Wyoming... | reverse complement strand
AGGCGACAAGTCCAAACGCGTTATCGCTACCGTCATCGCAAACCTCCTCCAGGGAAGTTCAGCGAATCATACCCGCCCGAGCCGCACCAACTCACATTCGAGTCAACGGAACCTCAGGTTGGTATTAAAGGCGGAGCCTTTAAAATCCATCAGTTTTAGGCAAGGGGAGGGCGACCCAGGCCAGATCGACGGAACCACCGAGGCAGCGCCCTCCCCTTGCCTAAAATTAGCGGGTTCTAAGGGCTCCGCCCTTAGTGGGGGTCGAGGGGGCAAAGCCCCCCGCCTTCCTTACTCGCTCTTCAAAAACAACAGCAGTTTATCGATGGCTTCCTGTTTGCCGAGGCCTTCGAGGGCGCCGTATTCGGCGGCGAGGCGTTCGAGGGCGGCTTCGAAGATCTGGCGTTCGGAGAAGCTCTGGTCGGGTTGGCCGGCGTTGCGGTGCAGGTCGCGCACGACTTCGGCGATGGCCATCGGGTCGCCGGAGTTGATTTTGGCTTCGTATTCCTGGGCGCGGCGGGACCACATGGTGCGTTTGACCCGGGCGCGGCCTTTGAGGGTCGCGAGCACCTCGTCGAACGATTTTTTGCTGGAGAGTTTGCGCAGGCCGGCGGTGCGGGCCTTGTTGACCGGTACCCGCAGGGTCATGCGGTTCTCATCGAAGGTGATGTGGATGAGTTCGAGTTTCTGGCCGGCGATTTCCTCGGCAGCGATGCGGTCGACCTTGCCGACGCCGTGGGTCGGGTAGACCACGTGATCGCCGGGCTTGAAATTTTCCGCCTTGGCGATCGCGCGTTGCGGCAGCACCGGGCGGGGGCCGGGCGGCGGCATGGCATCGCGCTCGACCGCCGGTGCGGCGGCTTCGGCCTCGGGCGCGGGCATCTCGGGTTGATCGTCCGGCGTCTCGCTCTCGGGGGCGGGTTTCGCTGTGGGTTTCGCGGCGGTTTTTGAAGCGGCGGTCATGTCGGGGGAGGAGCCTTTTTTCGTTGCCGGCGGCGGAGCCGCGCTGTCGGGTCGGGTCGATTGAGGAGGGGCGGCGGATTTCGGTCGGGCCGGTTTTGCCCTGGATTCGGAAGGAGTGGTTGACGTGTCGCCGGTTTTGCGCGACGCGCCCTTGCTGGCAGCCGCGTGCGACCGCGGCTTGGTTTCGGTCATGATCAACCCCATCGAGATGCGGATGCGCCGCCGCGCGCCCATCGGCCGCGGCGCATCGGGCCCGCTGAATGTCATGATCATATCACAGAATTGCCGCGCCGGGAACGTCGGCCCGGCAGGCGGGTCAGGCGACGCCGGGTTCCGCGGAGAACAGGGCGGCTTTGCCGGGCTTGTCCTTCCATTCGTCGGCATCGTCCGGCGGGGCGCCCTTGCGGGTGATGTTGGGCCAGACGATCGCGAAATCGCGGTTCTTTTCGAGCCAGGCGGCGGCCTTGTCGTCCGAATCCGGCACGATCGCTTCCGCCGGGCATTCCGGTTCGCAGACACCGCAATCGATGCATTCGTCCGGATGGATGACGAGCATGTTCTCGCCGACGTAGAAGCAGTCGACCGGGCAGACCTCGACGCAATCCATGAACTTGCACTTGATGCAGTTTTCGGTGACCACATAGGTCATCGGGCACTCCTGAGACAATTAAAACTTGATCGCGATATGCCCCCGCCCCGGCATTTACGCAAGATTACGGCGCTTCCACGACCTCGTAGAGACCTTGCGCCTCGGCGGCGGGACCGCGGCGGAGACCCAGCGCGCGGACCCGGATGACCCGCACGTCGCGCGGCAGAGCGAGGGTGAGGACATCGCCGGGGCGGAGTTTCGCGTGGGGTTTTTCGGTGATCTGGCGGTTGATCCGCACGCATCCGGCGCCGATCAGGCTCGCGGCGATGCTGCGTGATTTGGCCAGCCGGGCGTGGAACATGAATTTGTCGAGCCGCTGCCAGCCGACATCCTCGGTGAGCGGGTCAGGAGGCTTCACGGCGGAAGGCGGCCAGGACCGCGAAGGGGTGGTCGGGGTTGGGCGGGCGGGAAGGCTCGGCATGTGATGCGGTCGCGGGGCGGCGGAGGGCAGTGATGGCGATGCGGGCGGGTTGCGGCGGACCGAAAGCGGCATCGTCGAGAATTTCAGGCGGGATCAACCGCAGACCGAGCGCCTGGAGCACCGGGGCGAGATCGGCCGGGGCGATGCCGAGGCGCGAGGCGAGGCCGTGGGGGAGTGGCACCGGGCGGCGGCGGGCGGCGTGGCGGAGTTCGGCGGCGATGCGTTCGGCGATGTCGAGCCGGATCGCGCGGGGGCCGCAATCGAGCCAGCCGAGATAGGTGGCGAGGCCGGCGGGCCAGTCGGGTGTTGCAATCGAGATGCGGCCGGGGGCGGGCAGCGGCGGCAGCCAGCGTTTGCGCCATGCGGCCCAGAGTGTAGCGCGCAGGGCCGCGGGGCGGGGTTTGAGCAGGGCCGGCAGATAGAGGGCGAAGTGACCCGCGCGCACGCCGATCCGGCGCAAGGCCGGGCGCAGGGCGGCATCGATCGGGGTGGCGGGCAGGATTCCGGCCTGTTCGGCGAGGCGGTGGACCACGCCGCGCAGTTCGGGCGTGGAGTCGGCCGCGCGGGCGGCGGCGAAGAGCGGCATGAGGTCGTGGGCGATGACGGTTTCGACATAGCGGGCGAGGCGGGCGCGGAGGGTTTCGCGCTGGGCGCCGTCGAGAAATTCGCTGTCGATGATTTCGATGGCGGGGGCGAGCAGGGCACTGCCCTGGCGGAGCCGGGCGATCGGGGCGGTGCGCCAGGTGATCACGCCGTCGGGCTGGAGGGCGAGGTCGGCGTCGGGTGCGGCCTCGACGCGGGCGACGCGGCGGGGCATTTCGCCGCCGAGGGCGCGGCGGGCGGCGCGCAGGACGAGGCGCTTGTCGGCACCGCCGATGGTTGCGTCCGGCTCGAAGCGGAATCCGTCGATCCGGCCGACCGGATGGCCCTCGACCACGACTTCGCCGCTGGAGGTCACGGCGGAAATCAGGCCGGCGGGTTCCCCGGCATCGAGGCTGCGGGTGATTTTGGCGGCGCGGCGATCGACGAAGCGGGCCATCAGTTTTTCGTGCAGCGCGTCCGACAGGAGGTCTTCGGCTTCGCGGGCGCGGTTCTGCCAGACCAGGGCGTTGCGGACCCAGTCGGGCCGCGCCGCGATATAGGCCCAGATCCGGACATCGGCGAGGCGTTGCATCAGCGTGTCGATATCGCCGTCGGTGCGGCCGAGGACGGCGATCTGGGCGGCGACCCAGTCTTCCGGCAGGGAACCGTCATCGAGCAGGTGCTGGAAGACCCGGGCGCAGAGTTTGGTGTGGGCATCGGTCGCGAGTTTACGGAAATCCGGGATCTGGCAGGCATCCCACAGCAGGCGGACCGCGCGGGGGGTTCGGGTGCGGTCGCGGGTGGCGGCATCGCCGGACAGGCTGACCAGGGTGAGGAGATCGGATGCGTCATGGCCGCGCGTGAGGCCCTGACGTTCGGGCGATGCGAGAAGGCTCGCCAGCAGCGCGTCGATCGAGGTGAAATCGAGGTTTGCGTTGCGCCAGGCGAGCTGTTCGAGCGGTTCGAAGGCGTGGGTTTCGACGGCGGTGACCAGTTCCTCGGTGAGCGGGCGGCAGCGGCCGGTGGTGCCGAAGGTGCCGTCGCGCATGCCGCGACCGGCGCGGCCGGCGATCTGCGCGATTTCGGCGGCGGCGAGCGGGCGGGGGCGATGACCGTCGAATTTCGAGAGGCCGGCGAAGGCGACGTGGTCGACATCCATGTTCAGCCCCATGCCGATCGCATCGGTCGCGACCAGAAAATCGACCTCCTTGTCCTGATAGAGGGCGACCTGGGCGTTGCGGGTGCGCGGGCTGAGCCGGCCCATCACCACGGCGCAGCCGCCCCGGCGCGAGCGGACCGCCTCGGCGATGGCGTAGACCTCGGCGGCGGAGAAGGCGACGATGGCGGAGCGCGGCGGCAGGCGGGAGAGTTTGGTGTGACCGGCGAAGCTGAGCTGGGACAGGCGGGGACGGGTTTCGACCTCGGCCTCCGGGACCAGGCGCTTGAGGAGCTTGCGGATGGTTTCCGCCCCGAGAAACATGGTTTCGACCATGCCGCGGGCGTGGAGCAGCCGGTCGGTGAAGACGTGGCCGCGATCGGCATCGGCGCAGAGCTGGATTTCATCGACGGCGATGAATTCGACCGCGCGGTCGAGCGGCATGGCCTCGACGGTGCAGGAGAACCAGCGCGCGTCGGGCGGGACGATCTTTTCCTCGCCGGTGATGAGTGCCACGTGGCGGGCGCCTTTGATCGAGACCATCCGGTCGTAGTTTTCGCGGGCGAGCAGGCGCAGGGGAAATCCGATGATCCCTGAGGCGTGGCCCAGCAGACGCTCGATGGCGAGATGCGTCTTGCCCGTGTTGGTGGGGCCGAGCACCGCTTTCACGCGCGGGGCGAATCCGGACATAGGATGAGTTTGGCGATTTCGGCGGCGATTGCAAGGCGTGGTCTACGGGCCGGGGTTATCCGTCGAGCGGCGCGCAGGCGGTGGCGAGCCATGCGGCTTCGGGGGGTTGGAGGCCGGGGGCGAGGGTTTGGTGGACGTGGGCGTGGTAGGCGTCGATCCAGGCGAGGGCGGCGGGGTCGAGCAGGGTGGGGTCGATCAGGGTGCGGTCGAAGGGGGCGAGGGTGAGGGTTTCGAATTTCAGGAAGCGGCGGGGGCCGGTGGTGGCGGCTTCGGTGACCAGGAGGAGGTTTTCGAGCCGGATGCCGAAGGCGCCGGGTTCGTAATAGCCCGGTTCGTCCGACAGGATCATGCCCGGCGCGAGCGGCACCGGTTTGGCCAGTTTGTGGAAGCTGACCGGGCCTTCATGCACCGAAAGATAGGAGCCGACGCCGTGGCCGGTGCCGTGATCGAAATCGAGCCCGGCCTCCCAGAGCGGGGCGCGGGCCAGGGCGTCGAGCTGCGGTCCGGTGGTGCCGAGCGGGAATTGTGCCCGGGCCAGCGCGATATGGCCGGCTAGAACCCGGGTGAAGCGGTCCCTGATCAGGGCGGGCGGTGCGTTGGGGCCGGTCCAGAGGGTGCGGGTGATGTCGGTCGTGCCGTCGGGGTACTGGCCGCCGCTGTCGATCAGGTAGACTTCGTCGGGGTGGATCGGGCGGTTGCTCGCCGCATCGGCGGCGTAGTGGATGATCGCCCCATGCTCGCCGGCACCGGAGATCGGGTTGAAGCTCTCGGCGCGGAAATCCGGCGTGGCGGCGCGGTATTCGCGCAACCGGGCGGCGGCGGAAAGTTCGGTGAGGGTTCCGGTGGGGGCGGTGGCCGCGAACCAGGCGAGGAAGCGGCACATCGCGATGCCGTCGCGGCGATGGGCGGCGCGGGCGCCGGCTTGTTCGACCGGATTTTTCATCGCGCGTGGCAGGACGCAGGGATCGTCGCCCGAGACGGTGATGGCACCGGCGTCACCCAGCATCTGGGTCAGGCGGATCGGTGCGGTGGCGGGGTCGAGGCGGACGCGTTTGCCCCGCAGGGTCGCGAGGGTTTCGGCCATGGCGTCGCGGGGGACGATGGTGACGGAGTGGCCGAGATGGGACGCGGTTTCCGGCGGGATTTTCGCGGGATCGATGAACAGGACCGCCGAGGAATCGCGACGCAGCAAGGCGAAGGCCAGGGCGATCGGGGTATGCGGCAGATCGCCGCCGCGCAGGTTGAGCAGCCATGCTGCGGCGTGGGGATCGGTCAGCAGCACGGCGTCCGCGCCGTCGCGCCCGATGATTTCGGCGATGCGCAGACGCTTGGCGCTCGCGCTCTCGCCGGCATAGTCGAGCGGATGGGGCATGGCGGCGGCGGCGGGCGGGGCCGGGCGGTCGTTCCAGAACGGGTCGATCGGGTTGGCGACCGGCACCATGACCAGCCCGGCATCGCTGAATTTCGCGACCGTATTGGCGCTCATCAGCCACGGATCGTAGCCGATCCGGGCGCCGGGGGCGGTGGTTTTCAGCCAGGTTTCGGGCGGGGTTTCGGTGATGTGGCAGCGCTCCCACAGCGCCGGATCGGTCTGGCTGGCAAGTTGGAGCGTGTAGCGGCCATCGGAGAACACCGCCGCCTTGTCGGCGAGGACGATGGCGAGGCCCGCGCTGCCGGTGAAGCCGGTCAGCCAGGCGAGTCGGGCGGCGGAATCGGGGACGTATTCGCCGAGGAATTCATCGTTGCGCGGCTGGATTAAACCGTCGAGACCCTGAGCCCGCAATGCTGCCCGCAAGGATGAGATGCGCTCTTTCATCATATCTTAACCAAGTTCCTATCATGTTTTTGCATAGCTGACCGAGGAATCCTTCGCTCCACAAGGCGCGGCCGGAGGCCTATGTTGCGCTGCAAGACGACGATAACGATCGGTAACGACGAAAACAGTTCCCGGATCGCCGCCGGTTCCCTGATCTGAAAGTGAAATACCATGGCCACCTCGACATCTACCTCCACCAAGCTCGCCTCGCCGGTCGCGCACGCGATCGCCTCGCAGAACGCCGCCATCGATGCCGCGCTGCGCGATAATTTCAACCGGACCGTCGCGATGTTCGACCGGGTGCGGGATTATTTCGTGCAGCTGAGCACGGCACGCGCGGCGTTCCGCGAATTGTCGCAGCTCAACGATCGCGAACTCGCCGATCTCGGCATCGCGCGCTCGGATATCCGCAACGTGGTGCGCGGCAAGTTCCCGACGCGCGTCTGACCCACTGCGACCGCAGGCCGGCGCATTCCGATGCGCGGGCCTGACAAGCCAAACCCGGGTCGATTCCCCTTTCATGCGAAGGGGGGATCGATCCGGGTTTTTGCTGTGGTGGGCATTGAGGGGGCGCCCATGGCGGGGGCGCGCATCGGCTTTTCGAGAATCAGCGTGGTCCATTCGCCATCGTCGATCCGTGATTTCAGCACCAGCCCGTGTCGTCGGTGGGCCGAGAGCACCCAGCGGGCCTGACGGTCGAGCAGGCCGGCGAGGATCGCGATGCCGCCGGGGGCGAGTTTGGCCGCCAGCTGGTGCGCCATCGCGGTGAGTGGACGGGCGAGGATGTTGGCGAAGACCAGATCATACGGTGCGTGACGGCGCAGCACCGGGCTGAGCCAGCCATCGGCGCGGCGGGCGCGGAACAGGCGGGCGGTGCCGTTGAGCGCCGCGTTGGCGGTGGCGACCCGGACGGCCCGCGCGTCGATATCGGTGGCGAGCACCGGGCGGCCCCAGATTTTCACCCCGGCGATGCCGAGCACGCCCGAGCCGGTGCCGAGATCGAGAATATTGAGCGGGCGGCGGCGCTTGGCCATCATTTCCAGGGCGAGCAGGCAGCCGCGCGTCGAGCCGTGTTCGCCGGTTCCGAAGGCGAGCCCGGCATCGACCGTGATGCTGTGGCGCCCGGCGGGCTTTTTATCCTTGATATGCGTGCCGCGAATGGCGAATCGATCGCCGATTTTCTGTTCGGGAAAGCCCTGGTAGCTGCGCGCGAGCCAGCCGCCGGCGGGAACCCTGATCCGCTCGATCTCGGGGGTGATGCCGCTCGCGGCTTCCGCGAGGATCAGCGCGGTCACCAGATCGCCGTCCGAGCCGTCGATTTCGCGCAATCCCTCGACGACCCATGTGTTGGTGGCTTCGTTGAGAAAGAAACCGACGGTGCGGCAGCAGCAGCCGAGCGCGGCCTCGAAGGCTTCGAGGGCGGTGGCCGGCACGGTAAGGACGATGCGTTCGAGATGTTCGGGTCGGGGCATCACGCGCGCTCCACGAAACGGTCGAGCACGCGTTTTTCGCCGGCGGTCTCGAAGCGGATGTCGAGCCGGTCGTCATCGGCGTCGATGACGATGCCGTAGCCGAATTTCTGATGAAACACGCGGGTTCCTTCGGTGAGTTTGTCGGCGCGGGCCGGGCGGGACGGGGTGTTCCAGGCGTCGTCACGCCGGGCCAGCAGGGGGGTTGCGGTGGCGAATACCGGTGGGGCGGACAGGCGCTGGTCGCGCGCGAGGCTCGCCGAGCCGCCGAGGGTGATGAAATCGGCCGGCAGTTCCCCGATGAAGCGCGAGGGCACGCTCGATTGCCAGTTGGCGTAGATGCGCCGGTTGGCGCAATGCGAGATGATCGCGCGCTGTTTGGCGCGGGTGATGCCGACATAGGCGAGGCGGCGTTCCTCCTCCAGCGACTTGGCCCCGCCTTCGTCGAGCGCGCGCTGGTTGGGGAACACACCTTCCTCCCAGCCGGGCAGGAAGACGGTGTCGAACTCCAGACCTTTGGCGGCATGCAGGGTCATCAGGAACACTTTATCGTCATCCACCTCGTTATCATTGTCCATAACCAGCGCAACATGTTCGAGGAAGCCTTCGAGCGTATCGAAATCGGCCAGCGCGCGGACGAGTTCCTTGAGATTTTCGATCCGCCCGGCGGCATCCGGGGTTTTCTGCTCCTGCCACATCGCGATGATGCCGCTTTCGTCGAGCAGGGTGGACAGGGTGATGACATGGCCGTCGCGCTTGAGGGTTGCTCGCCAGTCCGCGAATTTGGCGATCAGGTCGCGCAGCCCGTCGCGTGCCTTGCCCCGCAATGTCGCTTCCGCGGCGATCCGGGCGGCGGCTTCGGCGAGGGGGACGCCATCGGCGCGGGCGCGTTCGTGCATCGCGCGCAAGGCGGTGTCGCCGAGGCCGCGCTTGGGGGTGTTGACGATGCGCTCGAAGGCGAGATCGTCCGCGGGTTGGACCACGACGCGGAGATAGGCGATGGCGTCGCGGATTTCGGCGCGCTCGTAGAAGCGCAGGCCGCCGATGATGCGGTAGGGCAGGCCGATCGCGATGAAGCGTTCCTCGAAGGCGCGGGTCTGAAAGCCGGCGCGGACCAGCACGGCGCATTCGGCGAGTTTGTGCCCCTCGCGGCGGAAGGTTTCGACGCGGGTGGCGACGGCGCGGGATTCCTCGTCGGAATCCCAGAAGGCGAAAACCTCGACGTTCTCGCCGGTGGCATCGGTGCGGCCCGGGTGCAGGGTTTTGCCGAGGCGGCCTTCGTTATGGGCGATCAGGCCGGAGGCGGCGGCGAGGATCGGGGCGGTCGAGCGGTAATTGGCTTCAAGCCGGACGATTTTCGCGCCGGGAAAATCGACCTCGAAGCGCAGGATGTTTTCGATTTCCGCACCACGCCAGGAGTAGATGCTCTGGTCGTCATCGCCGACGCAGCAGATGTTACTGGAATGCTGGGCGAGCAGGCGGAGCCAGTAGTATTGGACCAGGTTGGTGTCCTGGTATTCATCGACCAGGATGTAGCGGAAACGGCGGTGGTAGTCGGCCAGAACCTCGGGGTCGCGGCGGAGGAGGTCGTAGGCGAGCAGCAGCAAGTCGCCGAAATCGCACGCGTTGAGGGCGCGCAGGCGGTCCTGATAGGCGGCATAGAGGTCGCGGGCGGATTCGGCACCCCAGTCGATATCCTGATCGCGCGGCACCGCATCCGGCAGCAGGGCGCGGTCTTTCCAGCGCTGGATCGTGCCCATCAGCCCCTGCGGGGTGAAACGCTTGGTGTCCATCCGGCGGGCTTCCATCACCTGTTTGAGCAGGCGCAACTGGTCGTCGGTATCGAGGATGGAGAAGCTCGATGTGCGGTCGACCCGCTCGGCGTAGCGGCGCAGCATACGGGCGGCGAGGGCGTGGAAGGTGCCGAGCCAGAGGCCTTCGGCTGGCTGGTCGAGCAGGGCCGAAACCCGCTCGCGCATTTCGCGCGCCGCCTTGTTGGTGAAGGTGACCGCGAGGATCTGGCTGGGGAAGGCGCGGCGGCTGAGCAGGATATGGACGAATCTGGTGGTCAGGACCCGGGTTTTGCCGGTGCCGGCGCCGGCCAGGACCAGGACGGGGCCGTCGGTTGCTTCCACCGCTTCGCGCTGGGCCTGGTTCAGGCGGGTGAGGTAATCGGTCATGCGCGGCGGCGGGTAAGGTGAGGAAGCGCTTCTTTTTTGGAAAAAAGAAGCAAAAAACTTTCGGTTGTCTGGGGCATGGGCGGTGTCACCGGCACGGGCCAATCGGGATCACAGTTTTTTTGCTTCTTTTTTTTCAAAAAAAGAAGTGCTCGCCTCCTTCGCCTTCACCCCCAGAATCCGCGCGATCGCGTAGGTGAGGTCGGCCCGGTTCAGCGTGTAGAAATGGAATTCGTCGATTCCGTTGGCCTGCAAGGTGCGGACCTGCTCGGCGGCGATGGCGGCGGCGACCATCTGGCGGGTTTCGGCATCGTCGTCGAGGCCGTCGAACATTTCGGCCATCCAGCCGGGGACGTAGGTGCCGCCCATTTCGCTGATCCGCTTCGCCTGCGCGAAGTTCGAGACCGGCATGATGCCGGGGATGATCGGGGCGGTGATCCCGGCGGCGAGGGCGCGGTCGAGGAAGTCGAGGAAGTTTCCGGTTTCGAAGAATACCTGGCTGATCGCGCGGCTGGCCCCGGCATCGAGCTTGCGCTTGAGGTTGTCGAGGTCGGCCTGAGGCGTTTCGGCCTGGGCGTGGGTTTCGGGATAGGCGGCGACCGAGATGTCGAAATCGGCGACGCGCTTGAGCCCGGATACGAGATCGGCGGCGTATTCGTAGCCTTGCGGATGGGGCTGGTAGGGCGCTTTCGACGGCGGATCGCCACGCAGGGCGACGATATGGCGCACCCCGGCATCCCAGTAGCGGCGGGCGACATCGTCGACCTCGCCGCGTGAGGCACCGACGCAGGTGAGATGGGCGGCGGGTGTCAGGCTGGTTTCGCGCACGAGGCGGGTGACGGTGGCGTGGGTGCGCTCCTGGGTCGAGCCGCCGGCGCCGTAGGTGACCGAGACGAATTGCGGGGCCAGCGCTTCGAGCCGGCGGATGCAGGACCAGAGCTGGGTTTCCAGCGCCTCGGTTTTGGGCGGAAAGAACTCGAACGAGATCGCCGGCGCGGGCGCGCGCGGCGCGCGGGTGGGCAGCGGCGCGATGCGCGGGCTCGCGAGCCAGCGTTCGAGCGAGGCCTGCGGTAACGGGCTTGGGGATTCGTGGTTCATCGCACTTTCTCCTCGGTCGATTTCGTGGCAGCAAGCGATCGGTGGGGCAAGGCTCGAACGCCGTGGCGCGAACGGGTCGGCGCGCGGCATGACTGATCGTTGTGCGGTGCGGTTGATCAGCCGCACCGCTGCGCTACATAAAGTGAACCAGGCGGGCTCGCAAACGCGTCCGGCTTCGGCGGAACGCGCCGGTCGTGATAGTGACGATCGCATAATGGAAAGGCGGTCCCGGTTTTCGGGGTCGATGAAGGAGGCCTATGGGCATCGTGGTAAAATCGGTTGCGCCGCTGCTGGCGGTGGGTGCTCTCCTGGCCGGATGTGCCACCGCGCCGCCGCAGTCCAATCACGCGGCCTACGAGGCCTATGAGCAGCAGAACGATCCGCTCAAGCCGTTCAACAAGGTCTCCTATCATTTCGACGACAAGCTCGACACCTATGTGCTGAAGCCGATCGCGCTCGGGTATATCGATGTGACGACGCCGGGCATTCGGACGCATGTGGCCGAGTTCATGAGCAACACCGATGCGCCGGCGCAGCTGCTCGAGTTCATGGCGGCTGGAAAGCCCCGCGATGCCGGAACGACGCTGGTACGTTTTCTGGTCAATTCGACCGTGGGCATCGGCGGGTTGTTCGATCCCGCCGGTGCGCTCGGGTATCATCGGGTCTATACCGATCTCGGGTTGACCCTCGCGGGTTATGGCGTGCCGGAAGGGCCATATCTCTATCTGCCGTTCGCCGGACCTTCGGATCTGCGTGACGCGACGGGGATTCCCGCGAGTATCGTGCTGACCCCGACCTTCCCGGCCCCGCCCTCGACCGGCCTGACCATTTTCAACTACGGGTCGGATGCACTGAGCGTGGTGAACACCCGCGCGCAACTGCACGGGACGATTTCCAATATCAGGAAAACCTCGCTCGACCCCTATGCCACATTCCGGAGCCTTTATCGCCAACATCGTGCCGCACTGTTGAAGGAGATCAACAAGCGCGATGTCGCGACGCCGCCGGCCTGGTATTCCGCCGCGCAGCGCAAGGCGATGCGGCATGAAGAATACGACGCCTCGAACTAGACCGAACTTCAGAAAGGACTGCCCTATGGCTGCCTATTTCCGCCGGGTTCTGCTCGGCGCCTTCGCCGTGATGCCGGTGCTCGCCACCGCCCCGATCATTGCCGCCACCAGTGCCTACGCGGCGTCCCCCAGTGCCTCGGCCGCGAAAACCTTCATCAATGATTCCGGGCAGAAACTGGTGGGGATCATCAACGGGCCGGGCTCGACCAGCGAGAAATCCGCCCGGCTGCGCGCGTTGGTCAATAACATCGTGGCGGTCGATCAGATCGGTAAATTCGTCCTCGGGCGGTACTGGCAGGTGGCGACGCCGGCGCAGCGCAGCGAGTATATGCAGCTGTTCCACCAGACGCTCGCCTACAACATCACCACCCAGATCCGCGCCTATAAAGGTGTCACGTTCACCACGGGCCGGGCGACCCCCGGGCCCGAGGGCGAGATGGTCAGCACCGAGGTGAGCCGTCAGGGCCAGTCGCCCGCTCATGTGCAATGGGTGGTCGACACTGTGGGCGGCCAGCCGAAAATCGTGGACGTCGTGGTCGAGGGAACCTCGCTGCGGGTGACCGAGCGTTCGGAATATTCCAGTGTGATCAATGATCATGGCGGCCAGGTGAGCGCGCTGCTCGATGCGATGAAGCAGCAGCTTGCGCGTATGCAGGCCGGCTGAGTTGACATAGCGCCCGACCCCCGGGGCGCATCTTGCCTTTGTGCGTCCCGGGGTCTATAGAGACGAAAAATAATACTCCAACCTTCACGGAGGTGGCCTCAACGGGCCGCCTTTTTTGTTGCCTGTTACCCAGACCTGATGATCCTGATACGAGTCGATCGCTTGAACCAGACACGTCCGCAACATACCGGCCTCGAAGGCCGCATCGCCGATCTGATCGCCCCCGGGCTGGAATCGATCGGGTACGAACTCGTCCGCGTCACCATCATGGGCAAGCAGACGCCGACGGTGCAGATCATGGCGGACCGGGCGGACCAGACCCAGCTCTCGCTCGATGATTGCGAGCGGATCAGCCATCTCGTGTCGGCGGTCCTCGATGTCGATGATCCGATCAGCACGGCCTGGACCCTGGAGGTCAGTTCCACCGGGATCGACCGGCCGCTGACCCGGGTGAAGGACTGGAACCGGTTTGCCGGGCACCTCGCCAAGATCGAGATGGATGTGCCGATCGCCGCCGGGCGCAAGCGGGTGACCGCGACTGTGCTGAGTGCGGATGACACCGCCGCACGGGTCAAGCTCGATACCGGCGAGACGGTCGATCTGCCGCATCATGATATCCGCAAGGCCAAGCTCGTCCTGACCGAAGATCTGATCAAGGCGACCGAAACGCCGTCTCCCCCTAACTGAACTATCCAGAGCAAAAGAGCGAGAATTCCATGGACACCGCGATTGCCCGCCCCGAACTGCTCCTCGTCGCCGACGCCGTTGCCCGCGAGAAGCAGATCGACCGCGACGAAGTGCTGGAAGCGATGGAACAGGCCATCCAGAAGGCCGGTCGTGCCAAATACGGGCACGAGAAGGACATTCGAGCGACGATCGACCGCAAGACCGGCGATGTTCGGCTGTCCCGCTGGACCGAGGCGGTCGAGGTGGTGGAAAACGAGGAGACCCAGATTCCGCTGCATATCGCCAAGAAGTTCAAGCCGGATATCGAGTTGGGCGGTCATCTGATCGATCCGCTGCCGCCGATCGATTTCGGGCGGATCGCGGCGCAGACCGCCAAGCAGGTGATCGTGCAGCGGGTGCGCGAATATGAGCGCAAACGCCAGTACGACGAATTCAAGGACCGGGTCGGCGAGATCATCACCGGGGTGGTCAAGCGGACCGAGTACGGCAATCTGATGGTTGACCTCGGCCGGTCCGAAGCGCTGCTGCGGCGGGATGAAACCATTCCGCGCGAGAATCTGCACAATGGCGACCGGGTGCGGGCGTTCATTTACGACGTGCGCGAAGAGCCGCGCGGGCCGCAGATCTTTTTGTCGCGCACCCATCCCGGCTTTCTGGCCAAGCTGTTCGCGCAGGAAGTGCCGGAGATTTACGAGGGGATCATCGAGATCAAGGCGGTTTCGCGCGATCCCGGATCGCGGGCGAAGATGGCGGTGATCAGCCGTGATTCCTCGATCGATCCGGTCGGTGCCTGTGTGGGCATGCGCGGCTCGCGGGTGCAGGCGGTGGTGGCCGAGTTGCAGGGCGAGAAGATCGACATCATTCCCTGGTCGCCCAACCCGGCGACCTTCGTGGTCAATGCGCTCGCTCCGGCGGAAGTGTCGAAAGTCGTGCTCGACGAGGAGGCCGGCAAGGTCGAGGTCGTGGTGCCCGATACCCAGTTGTCGCTCGCGATCGGCCGGCGCGGGCAGAATGTGCGGCTCGCCTCGCAACTGACCCGCTGGGATATCGACATTCTGACCGAGGCGGAGGAAAGCGAACGCCGCCAGGAGGAATTCCGCCGCCGGTCGCATCTCTTCGTCGATGCGCTCGACGTCGACGACGTGATCGCCGGCCTGCTTGTCACCGAAGGATTTGAAGGGATCGAAGACTTGGCTGCCACACCGCTTGACGAACTCGCCTCGATCGAAGGTTTCGACGAGGGTATTGCCACCGAACTGCAGCGGCGCGCCGAAGCCGCGATCGAGAAGCGCGCGACCGAAATGGAAGACAAGCGCAACGAGCTGGGCGTGACCGACGAACTCGCCAGCCTCGAAGGCCTGTCCGCCGCCATGCTCGTCGCCCTCGGCGAGGCCGGGGTGAAGACGCTCGACGATCTGGGCGATCTCGCCAGCGACGAGCTGATCGACATTCTCGGCAAGGACACGCTCGACGAGGAAAGCGCCAACGCGATCATCATGGCCGCGCGCGCCCACTGGTTCGAGGGAGACCAGACACCTGCCTGAACCGACGTTCGAACCCGAGTTTCCGATCGAGCCGGATGTTCCGGTCGAGGACGACGCGGCGGATCATGTCGGTCCGATGCGGCGATGCCTCGTCACGCGCGAGCGGCAGGAACGCGAAACCATGCTGCGCTTCGTGGTCGGGCCGGACTCCACCCTGCTCGGCGATGCGCTGGTGTTCGATGTGACTGCAACCCTGCCCGGTCGCGGTCTGTGGTTGAGTGCGCGCCGGGATGTGGTAGAGATGGCGATCAAGCGCGGCGTCTTCTCCAAGGCCGCGCGCAAGCGACTGATCATTCCCGAGCGGCTTGCCGATCGGGTTGAAACTGTTTTGGAAAATCGGATCATCGAACTGCTCGGTCTGGCACGGCGTGCCGGGGCGGCGGTCGGTGGCTTCGAGAAGGTCAGGGAGCGGCTGGCTTCCGGGCAGAGTGCGCTGCTGGTGGCGGCGTCCGATGGCAGCGAGGCCGAGCAGGCCAGGTTGCGCGGGCATCGTCAGGTATCCGTGGTGCGGCCTTTGACGGCGGGGCAACTCGGCGCGGTGTTCGGGCGCGAGCGTACCGTTCATGTCTCGATCGGGCCCGGCAAGCTGGCCGGCATGATCGCGGTGGCGGCGGGACGGCTTGCCGGATTTCGGCCGGTCGAGGTGGCGCAGGAGATTGCCACCATGGCGGAGAGCGGGCAGAGAGAGCCGCAACCGGGATGAGCCCGGAGTGGGGCTGAAGATTGCGGCCCCGTGCCGCGATGAATACGACGACTAAGAAACTGATTGAATACGGACCGGATTGTATGAGCGACGAGCAGGATCAAGGCGAAACCAAAGGGCGGCTCTCGCTGCGGCCGGCGAACCGGACCGAGCTCGGCCGTACGGTCGATGCCGGGTCGGTGCGGCAAAGCTTCAGCCATGGCCGCTCGAAAGTGGTCCAGGTCGAGGTGCGCAAAAAGCGCGGCGGGGCCCCCGGCGCGCCGGAGTCCACCGCAACCCGGCCCGCGACCGCTCCCGTTCGTGGCGGCAACACGGTCTCGCCGGTGCCGCGCGGCCTGACCGCGACCGAGCAGGCGGCGCGCCAGCGTGCGGTTGCCGAACAGGCGCGTGAATCCGCCAAGCGCGAGGCCGAGCGCCGCGAACAGGAAACGATCTCGATCCTGTCCGCCGCCGAGGAGGCGCGCCGTCGCGACGAGGAGGCCGCCCGGCAGGCCGAAGAGGACAACCGCAAGCGGATCGAGGAAGAATCGCGCCGCCGCGAGGAAGAAGCCGCCGCACCCGCCCCGACGGCGGTGCCCGCAGAGGCCGTGGCACCGGACGCGCCTGCGGCGACGACCGCTGCGGCTCCCGCATCGCCATCGTCAACGGCATCCGCCCCGGTGGCGCCGCCGGTGCGCCGCGTCGAGACCAGCGGTGCGCCGCGCCGCCCGACCGCCACGGCTCCGGCCCCGACTGCTGCGCCGGAAACGTTGCGGCTCAAGACCGGCCGGACCGGTGGCCGCGACGAGGACGACGAAGCCCCGCGGGTTGCCCGCCGCCCCGGCGGCGGTGCCACCCCGGCGCGCAAGCCGGTTGCGCCACCCCCCAAAAAAGTGGTCGACGATCGCCGTCGCGGCGGTGCCCGCATCGACGTGCAGGCCGCGATGTCCGGCGAGGACGAACGGGTGCGCTCGCTCGCCTCGGTCCGCCGCCAGCGCGACCGCGAGCGTCGCCAGGCCGAACTCGAAATGCTCCGTTCAGATCAGGTGCGTGTAGTGCGTGACGTTATTCTGCCCGAGACCATCACGGTCCAGGAACTCGCCAACCGCATGGCCGCGCGGGTGCCGGATGTGGTCAAGTCGCTGATGAAACTCGGTGTCATGGCGACCGCGACCCAGTCGATCGATGCGGACACCGCCGAGATCGTGGTCGAGGAATTCGGCCATAAATCCAAGCGCGTTTCGGAAGGCGATGTCGAGATCGGCCTTGAGGGCGTGGTCGATGCCGATGCCGATATGCGGACGCGTCCGCCGGTCGTGACCATCATGGGCCATGTCGATCATGGCAAGACCTCGCTGCTCGATGCGCTGCGCTCCACCTCGGTCGCGGCGGGCGAGGCGGGTGGCATCACCCAGCATATCGGCGCCTATCAGGTCACGCTGCCGAGCGGCGATAAAATGACCTTCATCGACACGCCGGGCCACGAAGCCTTCACCGCCATGCGTGCCCGTGGCGCGCAGGTGACCGACATCGTGGTGCTCGTGGTCGCCGCCGATGACGGGGTGATGCCCCAGACGATCGAGGCGATCCGCCACGCCAAGGCGGCCAATGTGCCGATCATCGTCGCGATCAACAAGATCGACCGGCCCGACGCCAACCCGACCCGGGTGCGCAGCGAGTTGCTGCAATACGACATCGCGGTCGAGGAAATGGGGGGTGAAACCCAGGATGTCGAAGTCTCCGCGCTCAAGCGCGAAGGTCTCGACAAGCTCCAGGAAGCCATCCTGCTGCAGGCCGAAATTCTCGATCTCAAGGCCAATCCCGACCGGAGCGCCGAAGGCACCGTGGTCGAATCCCGGCTCGATCGCGGTCGCGGTCCGGTCGCGACCATTCTGGTCCAGAAGGGCACGCTCAAACAGGGCGACATCGTGGTGGCGGGCACCGAGCAGGGCCGCATCCGCGCGATGCTCGACGAGCATGGCAAACCGGTCACCAGTGCCGGTCCGTCGGTGCCGGTCGAAATTCTCGGCCTGTCCGGCGTGCCGTCGGCGGGCGAGGCGTTCGTGGTCGTCGAGGATGAAGGCCGTGCCCGCGAAATCGCCGAGTTCCGCCAGCGTCGCCAGCGCGAGACCAATGCGGTCGCCGGCGCCGCCGCACGCGGCACGCTCGACCAGATGCTCGCGCGCATTCAGGCGGGCGAACAGAAGGAAGTCGCGCTGCTGATCAAGGCCGATGTGCAGGGCAGCGCCGAGGCGATCCAGGCGCTGGTCACCAAGCTCGGCAACGAGGAAGTCCGCGTCCGCGTCCTGCTCGCCGGGGTCGGCCAGATCACCGAGAGCGACGTGCAGCTGGCCAAGGCGTCGGATGCCATCGTGGTCGCCTTCAACGTGCGCGCCAATGCCCAGGCCCGTGCGCTGTCCAACCGCGACGGGGTCGATATCCGCTACTATTCCATCATCTATCAGGTGGCGGACGACATCGAGAAACTGGTCAAGGGCAAGCTCGCTCCGGTCCATCGCGAGAAATTCCTCGGCTATGCGGAAATCCGCCAGGTGTTCAACATCACCAAGACCGGCAAGGTCGCGGGTTGTTATGTCACCGAAGGGCTGGTCAAGCGCGGTGCCGGTGTGCGCCTGCTGCGCGAGGGCGTCGTGGTCCATCAGGGCGAGCTTTCGCAGCTCAAGCGCTTCAAGGACGATGTCCGCGAAGTGGCGCGCGGCTACGAATGCGGCCTGTCCTTCGCCGGCTTCGGCGATATTCGCGAAGGCGATGTGGTAGAATGCTACGAGACCGAACTCGTTCCGGCGTAAGCCGGGGCAAGCCCGATCGGGCCGGGGTCACCGGCAAGGTTCAGGACGGCCCGACCCAGCGCATGCGCCGGGTCGCCGAGGACATCCGCCACCGGCTTTCGGCGGTTCTGGCGCGCACCGATTTCCGCGATCCCGACCTGATCGGCGTGCATCTCACCGTCGCCGAAGTCCGCATGAGTCCGGATTTGAAGCACGCGACGATCTTCGTCTCGCGCCTCGGCAACATCCCGACCGACCCGTTGCTGCCGGCGCTCAAGCGGGTCAGCCCGTTCCTGCGGAGCGCGATCGGGCAGGGGATGCGGACCAAATTCGTGCCTGATCTGCATTTCCAGCCGGATCAGGCGCTCGACGAGGCGACCCGGATCAACCGGCTGCTCCACACACCGGAAGTCGTGCGCGATCTGACCCCGAGATCAGACGCCGACGATAAATGACCCTGCGTCTGCGTGACGATGCCGAGGGCATCGCGCAGGCCGCGTCCCTGTTGTGTAACGGGCAACTCGTGGCTTTCGCGACCGAAACGGTTTACGGACTCGGGGCGGATGCGCGCAACGCGCAGGCGGTCGCCGCGATCTATACCGCCAAGGGGCGTCCCCGGTTCAATCCGCTGATCTGCCATTTCGCCGATGGGGCCGAGGCTTTCGCGCATGTGACGCCGGATGAACGTGCCGCGGCGCTGGCCGCTGTGTTCTGGCCGGGGCCATTGACGCTGGTGCTGCCGCGGCGCGCCGACAGCACGATTGCAACGCTGGCCGGGGCCGGACTGCCGACCATCGCGGTCCGCGTTCCCGCCCACGAAACCGCCCGCGCCTTGCTGCGGGCCGCTGGTGTGCCGATCGCCGCGCCCTCGGCCAATCGATCGGGGCGTCTCAGCCCGACCACGGCCAGCCACGTGCTCGCGGATCTGGAAGGGCGGATTCCGGCGGTGATCGACTCGGGTGCCGCGCGGGTCGGGCTGGAATCCACCATCCTCGATCTTTCCGGCGCCCGGCCCCGCATGCTGCGTCCCGGCGGGATCGCGATCGAGGAGCTGAGCGCGGTGATCGGCGATATCGAAATCATCGGGGCCAATGAGGCGGTCATCGCCCCCGGCATGATGGTTTCGCATTACGCCCCGCGCCAGACAGTGCGCCTCGATGCACGGGCACCGACCTCAAGCGAGGCATGGCTGGGTTTCGGGCCGGATGGCGTCGCTGGAACTGCAACGATCAATCTCTCGGAAGCGGGCGATCTGACCGAAGCGGCGGCGGCGTTGTTCGATGCGCTTCACGCCCTCGAAGCGCGTGCGACCGCGCAGGGTTTGACCGGCATAGCGGTCGCGCCGATCCCCCGACACGGGCTGGGTGTCGCGATCAACGACCGTCTGGCCCGGGCCGCGGCACCCCGCTGACGGGGGCCGCGACCGGGCGGAGCGGCTCAGTGAAGAGGGACGCTGATCCCGAAGGACACGCTCGGTGGGCCGTAATAGGCCGGGGGCGGCGGTGCGTAATAGACCGGCGGGGGCGGCGGCGGCGGTGGCGCATAATAGACTGGCGGCGGCGGCGGATAGAAGCCGGGCGGTCCACCGTAATACCCGCCGTGCCAGTGGCGGTGATGCCAGCCGGGATGGCCGTGCCAACCATGACCGTGCCAGCCATCGTGATCCCAGGGCGGATCGGCCAGCGCCGTGCCGGCTGTCGCGCCAAGACCTATGGCGCCCGCAAGCAGGGCCACGACGAAGCGCTTGCGCCGGGCGAAACGATCCAGGTTGCCGTTCATGGTCGGAACTCCTTGTTAACCTCGCCATGATATAAGCAGTCATCATGGCAGGGGAGGGGCGGCAATTCGGGCAAAATGTGGCTGACCGAAATTTCATCTGAACCGGCCCGGGCATGGCGTTAAAATCGGCTGCGCCCCTTGCGGAACGGGCAACCGGGCGGGCATTGTCCGCCGTAATGACATGTCCCGGACCGAGCATCGGTAGAAATGGCCGTTGCGACCTGGCGGATAGCGGGTCGTGAAGCGTCGTCTGCGCGGCATCATCCTGCCGCTCCTCCTGCTGATCGTGACCGGGTATTTCGTGTTCAATGCGATCAACGGCTCGCGGGGCATCACGGCCCAGCGCCATGACCGCGCGATTCTCGCGACCGATACCGCCACTCTCGGTTCGGTCAAGCAGCGGCAGGATCGCTGGCAGTCGCGGGTGGACGCCCTGCGCCATCACGCCATCGCCCGCGACATGCTGAACGAACAGGCGCGCGCCGTGCTCAATCTTGCCAATCCGGACGATCTGGCGGTGCCCCTGCCGCCGCCGGCCCCGAATAGGGCGCCCCCGGCGGCTCAGGCCGGTTCGCCGCCGGGCGCCAAACCGCAGGTCGAGTCCACATCCCCATCGCCACCCTGAACCGCAACTGGCGCGCGTCTCGGTTGCATCGCTGACGCCCCGATCCGCCGGTCTGCCCGATTTGTCGAGTGGATGAAGCGCGTTAACCATAAAGCGGTTAACGTTCATATTGCGTTGCACAACCAATGTTTTTCCGCTGCCGCGCTTGCCATTTGATCGTGTTGCGGCGATTGAGGAACAGTCTGACCGCATGGAGGGGATCATGGCTGCGCGCCAAGCGAAATCTGCGTCTAAGGCATCCGCGAAACCGAGTCGCAAGGGGGCGCGTCCTGTGGCGCCGGGTCGTGACGAATTGCTCGCCGCCTATTCGAAAATGCTGCTGATCCGCCGGTTCGAGGAAAAGGCCGGGCAGTTGTACGGCATGGGGCTGATCGGCGGTTTCTGTCATCTCTATATCGGGCAGGAAGCGGTGGTGACCGGCATGCAGATGGCTTTGGAACCGGGCGATCAGGTCATCACCTCCTATCGCGATCACGGGCATATGCTGGCCTGCGAAATGGACCCCAAGGGCGTGATGGCCGAATTGACCGGCCGATCCGGCGGGTATTCGCACGGCAAGGGCGGCTCGATGCACATGTTCTCCAAGGAAAAGGGGTTCTATGGCGGGCACGGCATCGTGGGCGCGCAGGTGTCGCTCGGAACCGGCCTCGCCTTCGCCAATCGCTATCGCGGCAACGACCGGGTCTGCGTGACCTATTTCGGCGAGGGTGCCTCGAACCAGGGCCAGGTGTTCGAGAGCTTCAACCTCGCCGCGCTGATGAAGCTGCCGGTGATTTTCGTGATCGAGAACAACCGCTACGGCATGGGGACCAGCGTCGAGCGCGCTTCGGCCTCGCGCGATCTCAGCCAGAACGGCGCGCCGTGGCACATTCCAGGCCTACAGGTGGACGGGATGGACGTGATGGCGGTGAAGGCGGCGGGCGAGCAGGCGGTGGCGCATTGCCGCGCCGGCAACGGGCCGTTTCTGCTCGAAATGAAGACCTATCGCTATCGCGGCCATTCGATGTCCGATCCCGCGAAGTACCGCACGCGCGAGGAGGTCCAGAAAATGCGGACCGAGCATGATTGCATCGATCTGGTCCGCAAGGCGCTGGAGCAGCAGGGCGAGACCGAAGAGGCGCTCAAGAAGATCGATGACGATATCAAGAAGCGTATTCAGGATGCGGCGGATTTCGCGCAGCAGAGTCCCGAACCGGATGAAGCCGAACTCTGGACCGATATTCTGGTGGAAGCATAAATCATGAGCACTGAAGTGTTGATGCCCGCGCTGAGCCCGACCATGACCGAGGGCAAGCTCGCGAAATGGCTCAAGAAAGTCGGCGATCAGGTGAAATCCGGTGACGTTCTGGCCGAAATCGAGACCGACAAGGCGACGATGGAGGTCGAGGCGGTCGATGAGGGCGAGTTGCTGAAAATCCTGGTTCCCGAAGGTACCGAGAGCGTGGCGGTCAACGCGCCGATCGCCGTGCTCGGCACCAAGGGCGAAAGCGTGGCGGCGTCTGCCGCGCCGAAACCCGAAGCCGAACCCGCTGCTGTGACCAGACCGGAACCAAAATCCGAGCCCAGGGCCGCGCCGAAGCCGTCATCCGCCCCGTCCAGCGACAAGGATTGGGGACCGACCAGCGAAATCACCGTCCGCGAGGCCCTGCGCGATGCGATGGCCGCCGAGATGCGCCGCGATGGCGATGTGTTTCTGATGGGCGAGGAAGTTGCGCAGTATCAGGGCGCCTACAAGATCAGCCAAGGCCTGCTCGACGAATTCGGCGAGACGCGCGTGATCGATACGCCGATCACCGAACACGGGTTCACCGGCATGGCGGTGGGGGCGGCGATGTCCGGCCTGAAACCGATCGTCGAGTTCATGACCTTCAATTTCGCGATGCAGGCGATCGACCAGATCATCAATTCGGCGGCGAAAACCCTCTATATGTCCGGCGGGCAGATGGGGTGCCCGGTGGTGTTTCGCGGTCCCAACGGGGCTGCCGCCCGCGTCGCCGCCCAGCACAGCCAGTGCTACGCGTCGTGGTATGCGCATTGCCCGGGGCTCAAGGTCGTCGCACCGTATTCCGCGGCAGATGCCAAGGGCTTGCTGCGCGCGGCGATCCGCGATCCCAACCCGGTGATCTTTCTGGAGAACGAGATCCTCTACGGGCATAAATTCGACGTGCCGACCGATGAGGATTTCATCCTGCCGATCGGCCGCGCCAAAATCGAGCGGCCGGGCGAGGATGTCACCATCGTCGCGTTTTCGCTGATGGTCGATGTCGCGCTGAAAGCCGCCGAACTGCTCGACCAGCAGGGGATTTCGGCCGAGGTGATCAATCTGCGGACCATCCGCCCGCTCGATATCGAGACCATCGTCGCCTCGGTGAAAAAGACCAGCCGGGTCGTCAGCGTCGAGGAAGGCTGGCCGTTTGCCGGCATCGGCGCCGAGATTGCCATGCAGATCACCGAACACGCGTTCGACTGGCTGGACGCGCCGCCGACCCGGGTTTCCGGCCTCGATGTGCCGATGCCCTACGCCGCCAATCTCGAAAAACTGGCGCTGCCCCAGCCGAACTGGGTGGTCGATGCCGTGAAAAAACTGTTCTGAACCGGGAGCGCTGCCATGGCCACCAACATCCTGATGCCGGCCCTGTCGCCCACCATGACCGAGGGCACCCTCGCGAAATGGCTGAAAAAAGAGGGCGATACCATCAAATCCGGCGATGTCATCGCCGAGATCGAGACCGACAAGGCGACCATGGAGGTCGAGGCGGTCGATGAGGGCGTCCTCGGCAGAATTCTGGTCGCGGCGGGCACCGAGGGCGTTGCGGTGAACGCGCCGATCGCCGTGCTGGTCGATGCCGGTGAGGCGGTGCCGAGCGCAGCCCCGGCACCGAAAGCGGCGGCGCCGGAGGCCAAGGCAGCGATCGAGGCGACACCCGCACCGGCGCCGCGCGACGCAATCAGGCCGGAGGTTCGCGCCACAGCCGATCATGGCGCGCGCGTGTTTGCCTCGCCGCTGGCGCGCCGGATGGCGCAGCAGGCGGGGCTGGATCTGGCGGGCATCGTGGGTTCCGGGCCGAACGGACGTATCGTCAAGGCCGATATCGATGCCGCCCGCGGCAAGGCACATGAAGCCCCGGCCAGCGCGCCGCAGGCGGCACAGGCCAGCCCGCCACAGGCGACACAGGCCAGCGCGCCGCAGGTGCCACCGATCACCGCGCCGCACGACGCGGTGCCGCATTCCTCGATGCGCAAGGTTATCGCCAGGCGGCTTCAGGCCGCGAAGCAGACGATCCCCCATTTCTATCTGTCGATGGATGTCGAGCTCGACGCCCTGCTGAAACTGCGCGCCGACCTCAATGCCCAGTCGCCCAAGGATGGCGCGGGCGCGTTCAAGCTTTCGGTCAACGACCTGATCATCAAGGCCAGCGCCCTCGCGCTGCGCCGGGTCCCCGCCGCCAATGCCAGCTTCACCGACGAGGCTATGATCCGCTATCACGACGTGGATATTTCGGTCGCCGTCGCGATTCCCGATGGGCTGATCACCCCGATCGTCCGCAAGGCCGACCAGAAAGGCCTCGCCGCGATCAGCAACGAAATGAAGGACCTCGCGGCCCGCGCCAAATCCGGCAAGCTGAAACCCGAGGAATTCCAGGGTGGATCGTTCTCGATCAGCAACCTCGGCATGTTCGGCATCACCAGTTTCTCCGCCATCATCAACCCGCCGCAAGGTGCCATCCTCGCGATCGGCGCGGGCGAGAAACGCCCGGTGGTGCGCGGGTCGGAACTCGCGATCGCCACGGTGATGACCGTGACGTTGTCGTGCGATCACCGCGTGGTGGATGGCGCGATCGGGGCGGAGTTCCTCGCGGCGTTCAAGGTGATCGTCGAGGCGCCGTTGAGTTTGATGCTTTAAGGGGGCGAGGAAGGTGTTCTTTTTTGAAAAAAAGAACCAAAAAACTTTTTTGAACTGGGCCGTGGGCTGTGGCGTCCGTGCGCCCCGATCCCGGATAACTGAAAGTTTTTGCTTCTTTTTACAAAAAGAAGCCTTCCCTTCCTGATGGCCAGTATCTCCCTCCGCCCGGCCCAACCGGATGACGTGCCCGCACTGCTCGACCTCGTTCATGATCTCGCAATTTACGAGCGCGCCCCCAATGCCGTCGAAATGACCGCGCCGATGCTCCATGCGGCCTTGTTCGGCGATGCGCCGCTGGCCCGCGCGGTCGTTGCCGTCGCCGATGAAATCCTCGGCTTCGCGGTCTATTTCACGACATTCTCGACCTGGACCGGCAAGGCCGGGCTTTATCTGGAAGATCTGTTCGTCAAACCCGAAGCGCGGGGCCGGGGCATCGGCAAGGCCCTCCTGCGGCATCTGGCCGGCGAGGCGATTCGCCGCGATTGCGCCAGGCTCGAATGGCAGGTGCTCGATTGGAACGAACCTGCCATCGCGTTCTACAAATCCCTCGGTGCCGAACCGCTCGATGAATGGACGCGCTATCGCGTCAAAGGCGCGGCGCTCGCGGCCCTCGCCAATCAGGAGACCCTTCATGGCTGATCAGACATTCGACGTCATCGTGGTTGGCGGCGGGCCGGGCGGCTACGTCACCGCCATCCGCGCGACCCAGTTGGGCATGAAGACCGCGCTGGTCGAGCGCGAGAATCTGGGCGGTATCTGCCTCAACTGGGGCTGTATCCCGACCAAGGCGCTGCTGCGTTCATCGGAGATCAACCATTTGCTGCATAATCTCGGCGAGTTCGGATTTGCGGCGGACAATATACGTTTCGATCTCGCCAAGGTCGTCAAGCGCTCGCGCGGGGTTGCGAAGCAACTATCCGCGGGCGTCGCGCATCTGATGAAAAAGAACAAGATCACCGTGTTCGATGGTTCCGGCAAGCTGGCCGGCAAAAACACGCTCGCGGTTGAAAAGGACGGCAAGCCGGTGGCGACGCTGACCGCGACCCACATCATTTTCGCAACCGGCGCCCGCGCCCGCATTCTGCCCGGGCTGGAGCCGGACGGTAAATTGATCTGGTCGTATCGCGAGGCGATGGTGCCGGACATGATGCCGAAATCGCTGGTGGTGATCGGGTCCGGCGCGATCGGTATCGAATTCGCCAGCTTCTATCGCAACATGGGGGCGGAGGTTACGGTGATCGAAGCCCTGCCGCGCATCCTCCCGGTCGAGGACGAGGAAATCTCGGCCTTCATGCACAAGCAGTTCGAAAAACAGGGCATGAAGCTGCTGACCAAGGCGGTGTTCAAATCGGCGGAGACGGGCAGGGACAACATTACCGTGACCGTCGAAGTCGGCGGCACGGCGCACAGGATCACCGCCGATCGCGCGATTTCAGCCATCGGCATCGTCGGCAATTTCGAGGATCTCGGGCTTGAGGCGGCAGGGATAAAGGTCGAACGCACCCATGTCGTGGTCGATGGCTTCGGGCGCACCGGCATCGAGGGCATTTACGCGATCGGCGACCTCACCGGGCCGCCCTGGCTCGCGCACAAGGCGAGCCATGAGGGGATCATCTGCATCGAGAAAATCGCGGGCCTCGATCCGCACGAATTCGAGACCGGCAACATCCCCGGCTGCACCTATTGCCGCCCGCAGGTGGCCTCGGTCGGCATGACCGAAGCGAAAGCGAAAGAGTCCGGCCGGACCATCAGGGTCGGGCGGTTTCCCTTCATCGGCAACGGCAAGGCGATCGCGATGGGCGAACCCGAAGGTATCATCAAGACGATTTTCGATGCCGAAACCGGCGAGTTGCTCGGCGCCCACATGGCCGGTGCCGAGGTGACCGAGATGATCCAGGGCTATGTCATCGCCCGGCAGCTCGAAACCACCGAAGCCGACCTGATGCACACGGTCTTCCCCCATCCCACGGTCAGTGAAGCGATGCATGAATCGGTGCTTGACGCCTATGGTCAGGTCATCCACTTCTGAGCGCATGATGCGTATCGAAATAGATCACCGGGTGAGGCACCCGGAAAAGCAGCACCGGAGCGACAATCCGATCCAGCGCAAGCCGGCGTGGATCCGGGTGAAGGCGCCGACGCACCCGATCTATCTCGAAACCCGCGACCTCATGCGCGAAAGCGGGCTGGTTACCGTCTGCGAGGAAGCCGCCTGCCCGAATATCGGCGAATGCTGGTCGCAGCGCCATGCCACCATGATGATCATGGGGGAAATCTGCACCCGTGCCTGCGCGTTCTGCAATGTCGCGACCGGCCACCCCAACCCGCTCGCCGCCGATGAACCTCAGCGTGTCGCCAGCGCCGTCGCAAGGCTCGGTCTTCGCCATGTCGTGATCACCTCGGTCGATCGTGACGATCTGCCGGATGGCGGGGCCGCGCATTTCGCCGCCGTGATCGCGGCAATCCGGGCTGCGACGCCGGACACCACCATCGAAATCCTCACGCCGGATTTCCTGCGCAAGCCCGGCGCGGTCGAGACCGTCGCCGCCGCCCGGCCCGACGTGTTCAATCACAACCTCGAAACCGTGCCGCGCCTCTACCCCACCATCCGCCCCGGCGCGCGCTATTTCCAGTCCCTCCGCCTGCTCGATCAGGCCAAGCGCCTCGATCCATCGATCTTCACGAAATCGGGTCTGATGGTCGGGCTCGGTGAAACCAGGTCCGAGATCGGTCAGGTGATGGACGATCTGCGGATCGCCGAGGTCGATTTCCTCACCATCGGCCAATACTTGCAACCCACCGTCAAGCACGCGGCGGTGGACCGGTTCGTACCGCCCGACGAGTTCGCCGAACTGGCCGCGATGGCGCGGGCCAAGGGGTTCCTGATGGTCTCGGCGACCCCGCTCACCCGTTCCTCCTACCATGCCGATGCCGATTTCGCGTCGCTACGTGCGGCGCGCGCCGCCCGTCTGGCCGCCTGAGCATGCCGAAATATTCCGAGCGCAAACTGGTGCCGTACCGCCCCGACCAGATGTTCGATCTGGTCGCGGATGTCGGCAAATACCCGCAATTCCTGCCGTGGTGCGTGGGCGCGCGAATCCGCTCGCGCCAGGGCGACAATCTCGTCGCCGACCTGACCATCGGTTTCGGCCCGTTCCGCGAGAGCTTCACCTCCCGCGTGACGCTGGACGCACCCGAACGCATCCATGTTCACTACGAGAACGGGCCGTTCAAATATCTGCGCAACGAATGGCGCTTCATCCCCGATCCACGCGGCACCGTGATCGATTTCTACGTCGATTTCGAGTTCCGCAGCTTCATCCTGCAGAAAGCGATCGGCGCGGTATTCGCCGAAGCGGTGCGGCGAATGGTCGCGGCGTTCCTCACCCGGGCGCGGGCGATCTATGGCGCGCCGCAGATTGCGAAAGTGCCGGAGGAGGTTAAGGTTTAGGGCTGCTTTTTTGAAAAAAAGTAGAAAAAAACTTCCGCTCCCTGCGGCACGATCCGGTCACGCCACCGTGCCCCAACCAAAGAGAGTTTTTTGGTTCTTTTTTGCAAAAAGGAACCCTTCCTTCCTGAAAGCACCCCATGTACGCCCCCCTCCCGCTCGACCCGACCGCCCCGCCGGTCACGATCAATCTGTTTTCCGACACCCAGACCCGCCCTTCGCGCGCCATGCGCGAAGCGATGCTCGATGCCGAGGTCGGCGACGAACAACTCGGGCTCGACCCCACGGTCAACGCCCTCTGCGCCCGGGTCGCTGCCCTGCTCGGCAAGGAGGCGGCGATGTTCCTGCCCTCCGGCGCGATGTGCAATTCGGTCGCCATCCTGACCCATTGCCGCCCCGGCGATGAAATCATCGCCCACGAGTCCGCCCATATCATCGAGGCCGAGGGCGGCGCACCCTGGGCGCTGGCCGGCGCGCGGGTGCACGGGCTGCACGGTGCACGCGGCTTTTTCACCCCGGACGATCTGCGCGCCAGCCTGCGCGCCCCCTCGCGCTATTCCGCCCCGCAGACTCTGCTCGAAGTCGAGCAGACCTCCAACCTCGGCGGCGGTGCGATCTGGCCGCTTGATGTGCTGAACCAGCTTGCCGGCATCGCGCATGAGGCGGGCATGGCCACCCATATGGATGGCGCGCGGCTGATGAACGCCGTGGTCGCCTCCGGCATTGCCGCCGCCGATTATGCCGCCCCGTTCGACACCGTGTGGATCGATTTCACCAAGGGGCTCGGCGCGCCGCTCGGTGCCGTGCTCGCGGGGTCGGCGGAGGTCATCGATCGGGCATGGCGCTGGAAGCAGCGGCTCGGCGGCGCGCTGCGCCAGGCCGGCATCTGCGCCGCCGCCTGCCTTTATGCGCTCGATCACAATATCGATCGGCTGGCCCAGGATCACGCCAATGCGCGGCGGCTCGCGGCGGGGCTGGCGGGGATTGCCGGGTTGCAGGTCGAAACCCCCGAAACCAATCTGGTCTATGCCGATGTCGCCGCCAGTGGCCGATCGCCGAACGACTGGGCGGCCTCCCTGCGCGCCCAGGGCATCATGGTCTCGGTGATGGGCCGCACAAGGCTGCGGCTCTGCACCCATCTCGATGTGACCGCCGGGATGATCGAGACGACGATCGCCGCCTTCGCCGCGATCAACTGACCCGGCCACCCTCGGTTTCGCCCTCCTGCAACAGCGCGTCGATCGCCGCGACAGTCGCGGGCGGCAGATGGCGGAGCCGGCGGGCGAAGCGGTTGGCCAGCGCCGTCTGCTCGGGCGTCAACCCCGCGCTGTCGAGGCGGAGTTTCGGTTTCGACACCCGCGCCAGATCGGCCAGATCATGCGCATCGTCCCAGATCAGGCCGAACTTCTCGCAGATCTGATGGATCAGCCCCGGTGATGGCGCGCCGCGACGGCCATGCTCCAGAGCCGAAAGATAGGCAGGCGAGATATCGAGCGCCGCCGCCATGGCCCGCAGGGTGATCCGGCGTTCGGCGCGGAGCGCGCGTAGCCGGGCGCCGAACGGCGTCATGCCCGGTTGCGCCGGAGCAGCACCCGCAACGCGCCTTCATTGGCGGCGTGGGGGTGGCAGACCGCGAGGATGAGGGCGTGCAGCGGCGCATCGTTCAGCCAGAACGGCACCTCGCGGCGCAGCACGCCCTCACCGCCGCCGCGCCTGCCGTGACCGGTGACGATTTCAACACAGCGCAGCCGTTGCCCGGCGGCCCCGGCGATCAGTGCCGTTACCGCGACATGGGCGGATGCCTTGGTCATGCCGTGCAGATCGAGCACGCGTTCGGGGGCGATCTTGCCGGCGCGGAACCGGGCCCAGGTCGCCCGATCGAGACCGGGGGGTGCCACGCCGATCGAGAGCGCCGCCCGGCGCGGGGCTTTCCGCGCGGCTTTCGGCTCCGGCCCAGCAGTGGGCTGTGCCGGGGTGGCCGTCCGCTCGGCCGGAGCGGGCTCGGTCAACTTCGGCTCGGTCAACTGCGGCTCGGGCGGCATCGGCACGGAAACCCCCTGCAGCGGCGTCACGTGCCGCAGATACCGTGCCCAGACCTCCAGCTCGGCCGCAGGAATAGATTTCCGTCTGACTCCCATGATCGGGATCTTTAACAGATAAGGCAGCGTTTATCCGGCGTCCTGCGCCCCGACCAGCACGATATGCAGCCGCCGCGGCCCGTGCGCGCCGAGTTCCAGCGTCCGTTCGATATCCGCCGAGCGCGACGGGCCGGTGACCAGCATGACATTGCGCGGCATCGGCCCCGCAGCGCGCAGCCGGTCGAACGCATCCTCATACGGCCCCACGATGGCGTCGGCGTCGAGCACCACGATCTCGGTATCCGGCAACAGGTTGAGCGTGGTCGGCGTCGCCGCACCGGAAGGCAGCATCAGCGTGCCGGTTTCGGCGATACCGGCGAACCCGGCCTGAAGCGAGACCATGTCCGACGGGGTGGCACGCCCGTAGCGGGTGGTCAGCAGCGTGTGCGCCGCCCAGTCGATCGACTCCAATTCGGGGTGGGGCGCGATCACGAGGTCGAGCGGCAGGTTCTGGCCGCGCAGATAGGTCGCGATCGCCTCGGGCAGTTCGGTCCGGTCGGCGATATGGTCGATCGTGGCATATTCGCGTGTGGCGTTGGCGATGAACAGCGCGACCAGCGCCTCGTGATCCTGCAATGACCGGGCGGGAATGATCTGGCGCGGATGGGCGGCCAGCCGCGCCTCGATCATCATCGCCTGGTCCGCCGGCAGGGCATCGCGCCGGAGTCCGCGCCGGATGCTGCCGAGAATCGCGGCCTTCCGGGCCTGGTTGTCGATTTTCATCGGCCGCGCTGCTCCCGTGCGTAACGGGCAAAGAAGGTCTCGCCCTCCGGTGCCGGCATGTCGCGCGCCGTGGTCCATGCCCCGGCGAAGGGCAGCCAGCCGAACCGCCCGCGTTTGCGCCCGGCAAGCCCCATCGCCCCGGCGGCCATGCGGGTCACGGCGCGGTAGAGGGCGGGGCGGCGTGCAAAAAATCCCCAGACCCCGATGCCGTAGCGCGTCGTCGCCGGGGCGAGGTTGCGCTCGAAGGCGCGTTCCCGCCAATGCCGCATCATGCCGGTGAGGGGTATCTTCATCGGACAGACGCTCTCGCATTTACCGCAGAACGTCGAGGCGCTGGGCAGCAGATGCGCCTGATCCGCGCCGAAGATCGCCGGCGTCAGCACGCTGCCCATCGGCCCGGAATACATCGAGCCATAGGCATGACCCCCGACCGTCAGATAGACCGGGCAGTGGTTCATGCAGGCCGAGCAGCGGATGCAGCGCAGCATGTCCTGAAACTCGGTGCCGACCATGTTGGAACGGCCATTATCGAGCAGGATGACGTGATATTGCTCCGGCCCGTCGAGATCGCCCGCGCGTTTCGGGCCGGTCGAGAACGTCGTGTAGACCGAAAACTCCTGCCCGGTCGCCGAGCGCGCCAATACCCGCAGCAGCGAAACCGTGTCCTCGATGGTCGGCACCACTTTTTCCAGCGAAGCCAGCACGATGTGCACGCGCGGCAGGGTTTGCGTGAGGTCGCCATTGCCCTCGTTGGTCACGATGATCGAGGTGCCGGTCTCGGCGATGAGGAAATTCGCCCCGGTGATGCCGACATCGGCGGCGATGAATTTTTCCCGCAGCACGGCGCGGGCCTCGGCCTGGATATCGCGTTTTTCGGGAAAGACCCGGTCGCTCGGCAGATGGGTGTGGGCGGCGCGGAAACTTTCCTCCCAATCCTCGCGATTGAGATGGAAGGCCGGGCCGATGATGTGGCTGGGGGCCTCGTTGCGCAGTTGCAGGATATATTCGCCGAGATCGGTCTCGATCGGCTCGATCCCCTGTTCGGCAAGAAACTCGTTGAGGCCGATCTCCTCGGAAATCATCGACTTGCCCTTGGTGACCGTTCGCGCCCCGACCGAGCGGCAGATTTCCAGCACCGCGTCGCGCGCATCGGCGGCATCGCGGCACCAATGCACCTGCCCGCCATGCGACTCGACCTGGCGCGTATAGTGATCGAGATAGACATCGAGATGGGCGATGGTGTGGTTCTTGATGCCTTTGGCGGTCTCGCGAAGCGCCTCGAATTCCGGAAGCCGCCCGACCGCGGCGGTTCGGGTTTCAGCGAAGGGCTTTTTGGCCCGGGCGAGCGCCTTCTGCAGCCCGGCATCGTCGAGCGCGGCGCGAACGTTGGACTTGAAGTCAGGACTGGTATTGAGCATGAGCTACTCCGGGGCTGGAAACCAGTGTAGAAGCTCCATTGCGCGGCGCAAAGACCGCCGTGGGGCCGACGATCATCGCACGTGCGATCTGGTTTGTTTCCAGGTCAAAAAAAATGGCGACACTTTCGTGCCGCCAAGTTTAGGGAGGAAACGTCCAAGAAAGCAAACATAGCGAACAAGCCGCCGTGTTGCTGGGATGGTTATACGCATAGGCTAAGCATGATGCAAGAACTATTTTGCAGTGCAGCATCGCGATTCCGATGGGGATTCGCCTGATTTGCCATCAATTTGTCCGGCGTGGCGTCGATATGGGCGGAAACTAACTCCAAATTAATCATTTACCGGCATACCACCCGTCATGAACCGGTATCGGATCGTCCTGGCATTGATGGTGGCGTGGCTCGGCATGGTCTGGCCGCGGATCGCTGCGGCCCTGCCCGAAGGGGCGGTGCCGGCGTTCGTGCCCGTTGCCGATCCTTCGACCCTGTGCGCCGCGGCGGTCAATATGGCGCAGGCCATGGTTCACACCCCGCCGGGTCTGCTGAACGCGATCGCCACGGTCGAAAGCGGCCGGCAGGACGCGGCAACCGGGCATCGCGCGGCCTGGCCATGGACGATCGATGCCAATGGCGCGGGCCACATGTATGCCACCGAAGCCGAAGCGATTGCCGCGGCGCAGTCGTTCGAAAGCCAGGGGATCAATTCGCTCGATATCGGGTGCATGCAGATCAATCTGGCCCATCATCCGGATGCGTTCACCAGTCTGGCCCAGGCATTCGACCCGGTGGCCAACGCCGTGTACGGGGCGCAATTCCTTCGCCGCCTCAAAACCCGGACCGGCGGCTGGACCCAGGCCGTGGCGGCCTACCACTCGCAGACCGCCGCACTCGGAACCCCCTATGCGCGCGAGGTCTTCGCCGTGTGGCACGATCAGGGCGGCCCGGCGCCAGGCAATCTGCCGCAATTGACCCCGATCAGCGCAATGACGCCAGGCGCGATGACGGCGATCCCCACACCGGATACCAAAAGCGTCAAGCCGCAGGCCGGTGCGATCCCGCTGCGCCATTTCGGCGTCGGTGGTTTTGCCTTCACCGGCTTGCGTGGCCGCCCACAATTGATCCCGATCGCCACCGCAATTCCTTCAGGCGGTGGCACCGCCGGCGCGGTCGGGCGCGGTCTCGCCGCCTACCGGCGCGACCCGATCCCGATCACGGGGGCGAAATGACGGTTATTTACGCGCCCCGCTCACGATCAGGACAGCAGCGGACCCCAAGACGGATCGGTCGCATCGGTCGGCGTCGGCGTGACCCGCTCGTTGAACCCGTCACTGCCGATCGTGACGAGATGCGACACGTTGCCGACCCGCAGCGGGGTCTGCCGGTAGAACATGATGACCCGCCCGTTCGGGCAGAAGGTCGAGCCGCCTTCGAGAAACCCCTGCGAGAGCAGGCGCTCGCCCGAACCATCGGGCTTCATCACCCCGATCCCGAACCCGCCCGAACCGATCCGGGTGAACGCGATCAAATCCCCGCGCGGCGACCAGTCGGGCTCCGCGTAGCTGCCCTTGCCGTAGGAAATCCGGCTCGGGCTCGATCCATCCGCCCCCATGACGAACAATTGCTGCTCGCCCGGGCTGTCGCGGTCGGAGGCGAAGACGATCTTGGTGCCATCGGGACTGTAGCAGGGCGTCACGTTGATCGAATTGGCGTCGGTCAGGGGACGCATCTGGCGGCTGCCGAGATCGTATTTCACGATCATCGCGCCACCGCCCTTGGTCACCGAAATCAGCAATGCGCTGCCGTCCGGGCTGAAACGCGGCCCGATGCTCATTTCCCCGAACCCGCCGACCACGGAACGCGCGCCGGTCTGCAGATCGAACAGAAACACGCGGGGGCGGTTGTTTTCGAAGCTGACGAAAGCGAGCTGCTGGCGGGTGGGGTTGAACTGCGGGGTCAGGGCCATCCAGCGGCCCGATGTCAGAAAGCGGACTTCGGCGCCGTCGTAATCCATGATCGCGAGCCGCCGTGTCGGGCTGGTCGGCGGGCCGGACACCGAGATGAACGCGACGCGGGTGTCAAAATAGCCTTTTTCCCCGATCATCTGCTGATAGATATCATCGGCGATGATGTGAGCGATGCGCCGCCAGTTGCCCGAGGCCGTGGTGTAGGCGGTCCCTTGCAGCTGCTTCTGATCGGCGATGCTCCACAACCGGTATTCCACCCGGACCTGACCGCCGCCCTGATCGGTCACGCTGCCGGTGACCAGGGCCTGAGCGCCCAGGATCGACCAGTTCGCCCAGACCGGCACGCCGTTCGCGATGGAATTGGGCACGAAGCTGCTCTGCCCGATCGAGCGGAACAGGCCGCAATGATCGAGATCGGAGGTAATCACCTGGATCATCTGATCCCCGAGCTCGGACGTCCCGCCGCTGGCATTGGTGAAGGCGGGCAGGGCAATCGGGATCGGGGCGTTGTGCGCGCCGGACACGTTGATCGCATCGCTCGGCCCGCTGGTTGCCGATTGCGCCCGCGCGATGCCGGGCAGGACCAGACCCGCCGCCCCCGCGCCGAGCATGAAGCGGCGCGATAATGGTGCCAGGCGTTCGACCATCGTGCCGGGCACGCGCGGATGGGGCTGTGGGCTTGGGCGATCTGTCGTCATCGGTAACCTCTATCGTGTAAATTCGGCGGTATTACGGCGTGAAGCGGAATATGAAGGTATGAACCGAGCCGAGCATATAAGGCGGAAGCGGCAGCTTGGCACATTGATAGTTTTTCACCGCATCGACAGCTCTTTGCGCGAACGCCGCGAATACCGGGTCGCCCAGTTTGCCCTGATCGGCGGGGGCGACTTCGGCTTCGCGCACCACGCCCGAGGCATCGGTCACCACCTGCAGCAGCACACTGAAGCTTGAGACGCCCGGCGCACCGGCATCGATCCCCCAGCACGGCTGGACTTCCGAGCCGATCGCATTGCGCTGCGCCGCCGAGAGGCCGGAATTCGCCGTGCTCATTTTCGTGCCACCGCCCTGCGGGGCACCACCCTGACGCGGGTTGTACTTCGCGGTCGGCGCCTTTTTCTGTTTTTCCAGCGACCGCAGTTTCGCGATCGTGTTCAGGACCGACTGGCTCATCGCCGCCGGGGTCTTGACCACGTGCTTCTGGCTGGTCGGGCTCTTTGGCGCCGGGGTCGGCGGCTGCTTTTTCGGCGGCAGCGGTAGTTTTTTGGCGGGCTTCACCACCGGTTTTTTCGGTGGCGGACGAGGCGGCTGCGGCGGCGGTGGCGGCGGTGTGGGCAGTGGCGTCGGGGCGCGGGTCGGCGGCGGCGGCGGCGGCGCGGGGGCGGGCGGGCGCGGCAGTTTCGGCTGGGCGTGCGGTGTGGGCGGTGGCGGCGGGGGTGGAGGTGGTGGCGCGACTTTCGGCTGGTCCTTCGGCTTTTCCTTGCTGAGATGCGCCTTATGGACCTGTTTCGTGTTGGCCGGCGCCGGGACTTTGCCCTTGTGCAGGGCTTGCTGGGGCACGTGCGGCCCGATGATCGTCACGTCCACCGCGGCGGTCGCGGGCGATTTCAGTTTTTCGGTGGGCAGCACCACGATCGCGAGCAGAATCACGGCCAGATGCACCAGCCCCGAAATCAGCGCGCTTCGCTTCAACCGTGGTTCCACCGGTCAGGCCTTCCCGCCGATATCGTCGCGATCACGCATTCCGACCAACCGGTTCAGCGGGCTGACGGGGTTGGCTGCTGCGCGAGCAGGGCGACCTTGTCGAAACCGCCATCGGTGATCGTAGCCATCACTTTCAGCATGGTGCCGTAGGGCACGCTGGTATCGCCGCGGACGAAGATCCGGCGATCGGTGTTGTTCTTCGCGATCTGCTGAAGGGTCGCGACCAGATTGGTCAGCGCCACCTTCGAGTTCTGGAGGTAGACATCGCCCGCCGCGTTGATGGTGATGGTGATGGGGGTCGCGTCGGTATTGACCGGCTTGGCGTTGGCGTGGGGCAGGTTGACCGAGACGCCCGAGGTGATCAGCGGGGCGGTGATCATGAACACGATCAGCAACACCAGCATGACGTCGACCAGCGGGGTGACGTTGATTTCCGCCATCGGGCGATAGCGGCTGCGCCGGTTGCCGCGTTTGTTGTCGAGCAGACCGCCGGCCATTATGCGCGCTCTTCGGCTTGGCGCGACAGGATGGCGCTGAATTCCGCCCCGAACGCTTCGAGCCGCGCGGCGACGCGGGAGAGATCGGTCGAGAGTTTGTTATAGGCGAGCACGGCCGGAATAGCGGCGACCAGGCCGATCGCGGTGGCGAACAGCGCCTCGGCGATGCCGGGGGCGACGACCGCGAGGTTTGTATTATGCATGGCGGCGATGGCGGCGAAGGAGTGCATGATGCCCCAGACGGTGCCGAACAGGCCGACGAAGGGCGCGACCGCGCCGATCGAGGCGAGGAACACCATGTGGCGTTCGAGCCGTTCCATCTCGCGCATGGTGGTCACACCCATGGCTCGGTCAACCCGTTCGTTGATGCTGGAGCGGACGATATCGGCCCCGGCGACGCGGGAGGAGCGGCGCCATTCGCCCATGGCGGCACCGAAGACCGCGGCCATCGGGTGGCCGGGTTCGGAGCCTTCCTGTTCGTAAAGCTCATCGAGGCTGCGGCCCGACCAGAATTTGTCCTCGAAGGCGGTGGCGTCGCGGTTGACCCGGCGGATGGTGATGGTTTTCTCGATGATGATCGCCCAGACCCAGATGCTGGCGGCGAGCAGCAGCAGCATGACGAACTGCACCACGAAGCTCGCCTGCATAAACAGGCTGAGCAGTGACAGATTCGCACTCGGTGCGGCGAGCCCCGCGGCGTTGACAGCCTGATCCATGTTCAAGTCCCTTCCACGGCACCAGGGCCGTCTGCAATTCCGCCTACCCGCATCCGCTCCAGCGCCGCACGCATCGGCGCCGGGAGTCGTGCGGCCCTTTGACTGACCGCGTCGATACAGGCAAGCCCGAGGTCGATCCGTACCAGCGCCACATCGTCGCGCCAGATCGTCTGGTCAAGCGTGACCTGCGCCGCGCCGATGGCGAGGACACGGGTTGTTACCACCAGCCAGTCATCGAGTCGCGCGGGCCGCTCATAGTCGATATTGGCGCGGCGCACCACGAACATCCGGTGGTGGGTGGCGATCATTTCCGCGTGGGGGGCGCCGAGGGTGCGCAGGGCCTCGGAACGGGCGCGTTCGGCGTAGCGCAGATAATTGGCGTGATAGACGATGCCGCCGGCATCGGTATCCTCGAAATAGATCCGCAACCCCAGGCGGTGGATGCCGTTGCGCAGTTCGTTCATGGTTCGAACAGCAGGTCCTGCTGGCCGTTGGGCGATGGGGGCGGGATGATGCCGAGGTGGGACCAGGCGTCGCGCCCGAGCATGCGGCCCCGCGAGGTGCGGGTGAGCAGGGCCTCCTGGATCAGGAAGGGTTCGACCACGTCTTCCAGGGTGTCGCGCGGTTCGGACAGGGCGGCGGCGAGGGTTTCGATACCGACCGGGCCGCCGTTATGGTGTTCGGCGATCCGGCGGAGATAGCGGCGGTCCATGGCATCGAGGCCGCGGTGGTCGACGTCGAGCCGGCGGAGGGCGGCGTCGGCGGCGGCGCGGTCGATGGTGGTGGTGCCCGCGACGGTTGCAAAATCGCGGATGCGGCGGGTCAGGCGGCCAGCGATGCGGGGGGTGCCACGCGAGCGTCTGGCGATTTCGGCGGCGCCGTCCGGGGTGAGGTTCATGTTCAACAGATGGGCGGCGCGGGTTACAATCCGTGTCAATTCTTCCGGCGTGTAGAAGATCAGGCGGAGCGGGATACCGAAGCGGTCGCGCAGGGGGTTGGCGAGCAGGCCGGAGCGGGTGGTGGCGCCGATCAGGGTGAAGCGGGGCAGGTCGATCCGGACCGAGCGGGCGCCGGGGCCTTCGCCGATGATGAGGTCGAGGACGAAATCCTCCATCGCGGGGTAGAGGACTTCCTCGATCGCGGGTTGGAGGCGGTGGATTTCGTCGATGAACAGGACGTCCTTCGGCTGAAGGTTGGTCAGGATCGCCGCGAGGTCGCCGGCTTTCTGGATGATCGGGCCGGAGGTCGCGCGGAAGCCGACACCCATTTCGCGGGCGATGATTTGGGCAAGGGTGGTTTTGCCGAGGCCGGGCGGGCCGTGGAGGAGGACGTGATCGAGCGGGTCGCCACGGCCACGGGCGGCGGCGATGAAGATGGCGAGGTTTTCGCGGCTGGCCTGCTGGCCGGTGAAATCGGCGAGGGTTTGGGGGCGGAGGGCGGCTTCGGGTCCGTCCTCGGTGTCGCGGGCGGCGGAGAGGAGGCGGGTGTCTTCGGGTTCGGTCATCGGGCGAGGCGACGCAGGCCGTCGCGGATCAGGGCATCGAGGGTGGTGTCGGGGCCGAGAGTGGCGAGAGTGGTGGCGACGGCCTGTTCGGCCTCGCCGCGCCGGTAGCCGAGGTTGGTCAGGGCGGAGATGGCGTCGCCGGCGAGGGTGGGGGTTGTGGTGGCGGGGAGGATCGGGACCGGGGCGAAGCTGGTGCCGGTGGGCATGGCAGCGATGCGTTCGCGGAGTTCGGCGATCAGGCGGGCGGCGAGTTTGGGGCCGACGCCGGGGGCGCGGGTGATGGCGGCGCGGTCGGCGCTCGCGATGGCGCTGGCGAGTTTGTCGGGCGGGAGGGCGGAGAGCACGGCCAGCGCGACTTTGGAGCCGACGCCCTGGATGGTGGTGAGGAGGCGGAACCAGTCGCGTTCGGCGCTGTCGATGAAACCGTAAAGGGTGATGGCGTCTTCGCGGACCTGGGTTTCGATCAGCAGGCTGGCGCGGGCGGGTGGGGCGGGGAGGGCCGACAGGCTGCGGGCGGAGAGGAAGACGACATAGCCGACGCCGCCGACATCGATCAGGCAGCGGCCGTCTTCGATCTGTTCGGCGAGGCCGGTGAGTTTGCCGATCATGCGGTTGCGGCCATTCGGGCGGGGATGGCGGAGGCGGTGGCGAGGTGATGGGCGTGGCAGATGGCGACGGCCAGGGCGTCGGCGGCGTCGGCGCGTTTGATCGTGGCACCGGGGAGGAGACGGCGGACCATGAGGGCGACCTGGGATTTTTCGGCGTTGCCGGTACCGACAACAGCGCGTTTGACGGTTTTGGCCCCGTATTCCGCAACCGGGATGCCGGCGCGGGCGGGGGCGAGGAGGGCGACACCGCGGGCGTAGCCGAGTTTGAGGGTCGCGGTGGCGTTGCGGTTGACGTAGGTTTCCTCGACCGCGGCGAAATCGGGGGCGTAGGTTTGGAGGAGTTCGGTCAGGGCGGCATCGAGAACGCGGAGACGCTCGGCGACCGAGGTATCGCCATCGGTGGGGATGACCCCGTCCGCAATATGGCGCAGGCGGTTGCCATCGACCTCGATGATGCCGAAGCCGGTGAAACGTAGGCCGGGATCGAGCCCCAGAATGCGCGCGCGAATCGCCATTGGCGGGGTTATACGCCGGGGGCGGCGGTGGCCCAAATTTGGGGCTGTGAGGAAGGAAGGGCTACTTTTTTGAAAAAAAGTAGCAAAAAACTTCTATTCGCTGGGGTACGGGCGGTGAAAGGTCACGGACCTGGAGGAGCAAAGTTTTTTTGCTTCTTTTTGTTCACAAAAAGAAGGCCTGCCTTGGCTTTTGGCTTATTTTGTTCTGATATCGTAACGATATGGACGTGATTGATTGCGGATTGGGAGCGGCAAATTTTCGCTTTGGGGGGCGGAAACGGGTGGTGTGGTCGAGGTCAAGGATGCGGCGGATCGGGGTTGGTTGGGGCGCGGTGTGAGCGCGGGGTGCCGGGGGTTCGACCGGAGCGACGGGCTCGGGGACGGTCGGGGCGGCGGGGATGGCGGTTGTGGGATACGGATCGTCCAGCCAGCCGGAATCGAGCGGGCGCGGCGCGGGGGTGCGCTGGCGGCGGGGTTTGGCGGGTGTGAGATTGGGGGTGTGCCGGTGTTCGCGGGTTGGCGCGAGCGGGTTGGACAGGGCTGCGACGGCTTTGGCGAGGCTGGCGGCGATGCTGTCGAGCAGGAGGAACAGAAGTTCCATGAATTTCACGATGGCGGGATGATGGTGATCGGCGTCCGCCTCGCAGGCATGACGGAAGTCTTCAAATATGACTTTGAAGTTTTCGGCCAAGGCTTCACGAGGGGGAGATGCTTGGGTCACATGGGACTATAAGCATAGGGG
>Ga0315298_1001605_pt1 | contig 40757 bp, 34 predicted proteins | sample WHS_1_MG_FD_203077 | JGI IMG/M metagenome (GOLD analysis project Ga0315298, IMG submission 203077) | Extremophilic microbial mat communities from Washburn Hot Springs, YNP, Wyoming, USA - WHS_1_MG | ecosystem: Environmental > Aquatic > Thermal springs > Hot (42-90C) | place: USA: Wyoming... | reverse complement strand
CAATGTGCTTTGGGTTTGCTAGATTAAAATCTATGTTTTCCATAAACGAACCTAACTTTTTTGTAAGCTAATTGTATTTTTCCCAAGACGTTTTGATTCATATAAGGCATTGTCTGCTTTTTCTATAATTGAGGATACAGTATCATTTGGTTGGGCTTGGGCTATGCCTATTGATAGATGTACACTGAAAGTGCTCTCCTGCTTTTTAAACTGATAGTTGTTAACTTGTTTTAGAAGTTTTTGTGCAACGGCATATGCTTTGTGTATGTTTGTATTGGGCAGGATAATTAAAAACTCATCTCCGCCGTACCTTATTGGAAAGTCACTTTGTCTAAGTGAGCTTTTTATAAACTGACCAATGTATTTTAACACACTGTCGCCTGCTGTGTGGCCATAGGCATCGTTTATGTGTTTAAAGTCGTCTAAATCTATCATTATAAGGCTAAATGGTAAATTGTAGCGCTTTAGAAGGTAGAACTGTTCTTTGAGTTTTACATCCATCATGCTTCTTGAATACAGGTCTGTAAGCGGATCTTTGCAAAGGTTCTGTGTGGTTTTTTTAAGTTCTTCAATCTGGTTTTGAAGCTCTCTTGCGGTTTTTTCTAAATCCATCTTGAAGTTTAGCAGTTCTTTTTTGATTTTGTTGATTATCTCTGGTTTTAAGCCTTCTGTTGACTCAATGGTTTTTATAATATTAAGCGGGGCATTTGCTTTTTCGATTAGCTTTGAAGTATTTTCTGTAATTGACTTTGAAGCTTCTTCTAAAGCAAGCTTTGCTTTAGATATGGATTCTTTTTCTTTGTTTTTCTCAAATATACACTCAATTAAATCTTCTTCTTTGATATTTTCTTGCGAGAGCATTTTTATAAAGTTTTTGTAGAATTCATCTGAGCTAGAAGATTCTATAAAGATTTCCTCAATAATCTTTTTAAACATCCACCACCCTCAAAAATTCCTTTCTTGGCATAGGCTTAAAGAATAGGTAGCCTTGGAAGTAGTCGCAGCCTAGCTCTTTTAGTATTTCAAACTGCTCTATCGTTTCTACACCTTCTGCTATAGTTTCTATACCTAAAGCGTGGGCTAGGTAGATAACAGCAGATACTATGTTTTTTGTCTTTGGGTCTGTTTGAATCTTTCTTACAAAAGAGATGTCTATTTTTAGAAAGCTTACATCAAGCTCAGATAAGTAGCTCAAAGATGAGTAGTTTGTGCCAAAGTCGTCTATGGAAAAGTGCACTCCAAGTTCTTTTAGTTCTTCTATGAGGTTTTTTATGTATGCAAAGTCTCTAAAGAAAACGCGCTCTACAATTTCTATCTTTAAAAGGCTTGGGTTTATTTGGTGGTAGTTTAATAAAGATGAAAGGCTTTGAGTTAGGCTTCTTTGCTTTAAGCTTAAAGCAGATAGGTTTATAGAAATGGGTATTTCTTTTTTGTGCTCTTGAATTGTCTTTAAGTCTTGTAGCACGTTTTCTATAAGCTGGTTTTCTGCATCTACAATAAGGGTTGTTTCTTCAAGAGGTTCTATAAACTCTAAAGGTGGTACTATTTTGTTATCCTTTATCCAGCGCATTAGGGCTTCTGCGCCTCTAATGTGTTTGTTTTTATCCACATAGGGCTGGTAGAACGGTACAAACTCTTTGTTTAATACAGCAAGCTCTAGGTCAGCTTTGAGCTTTAGTTTGTCTAGAGCTTTATCTTCTATTTCTTTTCTAAAAAAGCCAATTTGGTTTTCTCCTTTTTCCCTTGCATCTTGGAGGGCTGTGTTTGCTTTATCTAGGAGTTCATTTGCAGTTGTTCCATCTTTTGGTGTTAGGCTTAGGCCTATGTTGAAAGAAAGAGATATGCTTTGGTTAAATACATCGTATGGCTTTGATAGATTGCTTAATAAATTATATACAATTACCAAAAGGTCTTCTTCTGTCTTTAAGTCTTTAATTACTACACCAAACCTATCTGATTCTAGTTTTGCAATGATATCGTAAGAGTAAAGTGATTTTTTTAGTCTTTCTCCAATAAGCCTTAAGATTTCATTGCCCTTTTCAAAACCAAATGCCTGGTTTATGGAAGAAAATGCAATGGGATTTATTACTGCAACAGCCCCTAATGTGTTTTTTGGCAAAGCTCTTTCTAGGTAGTGGTTCAACCTTTCTTGAAATGAGCGGTAGTTTGGAAGGTTTGTTATGGGGTCTGTGTATAGTATTTTTTCTAACTGCTCAACAGTGTCTTTTTCGTCTATTTGCTTTCCTATGCTTATATAGTTTGTTATTTTGTCATCTTGTTTGAATGGTATTATGGTGATATAGAAGTCTAATATTTTTCCTGATTTTGTTTTATACTTCATAAAGTTAGAGTAAGGCAAACCGCTTGTTAGTGTTTTATAGAAGTGCTTTGCAAACTCTTTTGTGTGGGTTTTGGAAGAAAACATTGAGTGGTGAGCGCCTATGAGTTCTTGTCTTGTATACTCGAATAGAGATAAAGCTTTATCGTTTGCATAGACAATATTGAAGTTCTCATCAGTTATAATTACTAACTCAAAGCCAGAGTCTACGGCAAGCTGTGTCATTTGTGAAAACTTCTGCTCTTCAAACCTATTAAGCACAAAGGATATTTGGTTAGATACTGTCTTTAGAAGTTTGTAGATTTTAGCATCAAAGAGGTTTTTTTGAGTGGATATTAAAACAACATTTCCTATGATTTTGTTCTGTTGAGATATACTTAGAGCGCAGCAGGAGTTAAAGCCGTGCGCTGTTGTTATCTTTTCAATGGGACAGAAACCATGTGAATCAATTTCATTTATCATATATACATTTTGTTGTTTTAAACTTTTTATTAAAGGAGTGTGTACGTGTGTTGGCATATTTTTAAAGTGAGTTATGTCTTGAATGAAGTCTTTTGCTTTTTCTAAGTATTTATTGTATTTTTGCTCTTTTGCACATTTACTTACAATATTAAGCTTTGAGTCATTTTCAAGCACAACATAGGATAAATCAAACCCAAGGTATTTTACAAATAAATCAGGGAGGTTTTCTAAAAACTCATCTTTTGACTTAACCCTTATTGAGAGGTTTGTAAGCTCATAGAGCGTGTTGTAGATTCTGTTTGATAGCTCTAGTGTTTTTTCATACTGCACCTGCTTTGTAACATCCCTTGATAGATCTATAAAGCGGTATACCTCGTTGTTGTAGATTATAGGGACTATTATAGAGTCAAGGTAGAAGATTGAGCCGTCTTTGGCTTTGTTTATAAAACGGCAGGAGCATGTTTGGCCAGATAGAATATTATCCCATACTCTTTTGTAGAACTCTTTGTCATGGTGTCCTGATTTAAATATTCTTGGGTTTTCGCCAATAAGCTCACTTTTAGTATATCCAGAGATATCAGATACTGCTTGGTTTGCATCTATTATAGTGCCTTCTTTGTCAGTAATTACTGCCCACTCATGAGTTTTTTCTAAAGCTTTACTAAACAGTGTTATGCTTTTTTGGGATTCAATCTTATCTAGAGCAAAGGATAAGTCCATCTGTATTTCTTCTAAGAGGTGAAGGTAGTCTGAGTGGAATGAGTTTACTGTTGTGTCGTTTACATACAAGATATATTTTACTTGATTGTTTTGCATGATTGGTATAGCGCAAACAGAGTGGATGTTAAATTGGCTGTAGTAGTCCTGCCAGTAAGACATATGCGTTCTTTTTAAGATATCTTCAATTATAACAATCCTTTTTGTATGGTATGCTTGTGAGACAGAACCCAAGCCATATGGAGTAGATGGATCAGTCCCTATTTTTAGGCTTTTTAGGGCATCCTCTTTTTCTTTTGTGTTTGACCTTGTGTATTTTTGGATAAAGAGCTTTGAAGTCTTATCTATATAGCCAGCTGCGCAGGAAGTGTAGCCTACTTTGTCAACCAATATATCGCAAATCTCTTTTAGGAGCTCTTCTTCACTTTTTGCTCTTACAATAAGCTGGTTTATCTGGCTTAGGGCAAAAAAGAGTTTTTGGGAGGAAACCTCTTGTGTTTTATCAAACACAAGGACAAAGCCAGATGGTTTGCCTTTGTAGTCTATGGTGTATGCAAAAACAGAAACAGGAATACAAGCTTTGGTTTTGGATAAAAATAAGTGGTTTTTTAGCTCTACAGAAAATACTTCACCTTGTGTGCGTCTTCTTATGATATCTTTAATTTCTTCTAGGTTGCTTAAATCCTTTGGTATAAAGTCTAATATGTTTTTGCCTAAGATTTCATCTACACTACTATAGCCTAAAATCTCTGTAAAGCGGTTGTTTGCAAATACTATTTTGCCTTTTTCTTGGAAGATAAAAACGCCAAAGATGCTAGAGTCTTTTAGGACATCAAAGAGTCCAGTTATGGTGTCCATCAAATTACTGCTCCTTGCAAGAGTTTATAAAATCCAACTAAATGCTTACTATTATACTAGTAATGTACATAAATTTTAGCCTTAAGTCAAGTTATTATTGTAAATTTAGCCTTTGTGCCTACAAACATAAGAGATTATTTTTTTAATTTCTATTTTAAGATGCTTTTGACTATAAGAGCCATAATTATACTTTTAGCATTTCTTGGAATTTTAGCATTTTTTTCTAAAAGTGATATAATTGGGAAAGTATATGCTGTTGTTTTGAAATTTATGTGGTTATCTAAGTATATACTGATACTTAAAAAGTAGGTTAAAACATTTGTGAAATTTGAGATGCTTAAACCTGAAGAAATAAAAAATTTCGATTTTAAAGACACAGAAGTACTTAGCGAATCTTTTTTTACAAGGATTGACTTATTACTTATATGCCGTGAACTTATGGGAAAAATTTTGCTTACAAACACAAAAGAAGGTTTAAGCGGAGGTGTAATATCAGAAGTAGAAGCTTATTTTGGGTCTATTGATTTGGCTTCTCATGCTTACAAAAACAAACGCACAAAAAGAAACGAAGCTTTATACCAATTAGGCGGCATATTGTACGTTCATACTTGCAGGGGTCATATAATGCTAAATGTTGTGGCAAATAAAGAGGAGATACCTCAAGGGATTTTAATAAGGGGCATTTTACCATTGATTGGCATTGATTTAATGAAAAAAAGAAGAGGTTTTGTTAAAGATAAAGGCTTAACAAATGGGCCTGGTAAATTAACCAAAGCTTTAGGTATCACTATGCAGTATAATATGTTTAAAGTTTGTAAAGATAAAGATGAATTTTTGTCTAAATTGCCATCAATTATTTTTATTGATGCTGGTATCAAAATTGATAAGAATAATATTAAAAAAACACCACGCATAGGCGTAAATTATGCAAAAGCTTGGTCAAAAGAGCCTCTGAGGTTTGTAATTTCTCACTCGAGTATCTTTTAGCAAACAATATTAACAATTTTGAAGCGCTATAATCTAACATTTTTTACACAAATAATCTATAAATTTTTCATAAACGAGGTTATATTATAAGATGTAACTTTTTAGAGGAGGTAGTTAAAATGTTAGATGATTGGCACATAATGGTTGTAGTTTTAATATTTGCATTAATTTTTGGCGCCAAAAAGTTACCAGAGATTGGATCTGGTATTGGCAAAGGTATAAAGAATTTTAAAGAATCTCTTAAAGAAGATGAAAAAAATAACACCGAACAAGACGCAAAAATTATAGAAGACAAAACGCAAACTAAAGATTAGTTTACGATAATTGTTGGCTTAAATAAGTGCCTTAGGTAATAAAGTAGAAACTATGAGAAAAATATTTTTTGGCAAGCTTTGAGCTAGATCTAGTTATGGTTTAGAAATGAATATACTTAGCGTGGTTTCATCGATCATTTTTGTTGCTTGTTCTTTCGTTTTAATATTTTTTATATTTTAAGGGGCTAAACATGCAAAACTCTCCTTTTAGTATAGGTTTAGGTGTTTTTATATTTTTTATTTTATCTGGCGGGTTGATTTTTCTATTTTTAAGAAAAAGATAAGATACATATAATGAAAAAGGTTTTTATTGTAGTTGCTTTATTGTTCTTTTTAATTTTTGTTGGTTTGGGTTCTTTTGTTATTTCTTTGTATTTACAAACCAATAAAGATTTTAAAAATCTATTAAGTGGAGATTTCTTTTCAAAACCCACAAAAATATACGCTTCAGATGGCCAATGCATAGCTGTGATTGGCACACAAAGAAGACAGCCCGTATCATTTAACCAGATTGATTTAAATATGAAAAAAGCAATGTTGGCGGCAGAAGATAGCAGATTTTACCAGCATGGTCCTATAAGTTTTAGAAGTATAATTAGAGCCGCATTCGAAGATTTAATACACGCAAGGGTTGTAGAAGGTGGTAGCACACTTACTCAGCAGTTAGTCAAAAACCTCTATTTAACACCTAAAAAAACACTGTATAGAAAGCTTAAAGGTGCAGTTTTATCCTATAAAATATCTAAATACTTGACAAAAAATCAAATTCTCGCTTTGTATTTAAATACAGTGTACTTTGGCAACGGCGCATATGGCATCGAAATGGCAAGTAAAACCTATTTTAACGAAAACGCCAACCAGCTAACAATACAACAGGCAGCAATGCTAGCTGGTCTTGTGCAAGCACCGAGTTTGTATGACCCGTATCAAAACCCATCACTTGCGGAAAAAAGGACACTCTATGTACTAGATAGAATGTATGCTGATGGTTTTATAACAAAAAAGGAATATTGGCAAGCTGTACACGCAAATATTATACTGAGAAAAAAAAGTTCATTGTATACTTATGGCTACAACAATAAAGCTGCGTATTTTGTACAACATGTAAAAAATTGGCTCATTAGTCATTATGGGAAAGAAGTAGTTTACAATGGTGGATTGAAAGTTTATACAACGCTCAATATGAAGCTGCAAAACGCCGCATATCATGCTGTAAGAAAAGGCATATTAAAATTAACAACAACAAAGTACAAAGCACCGTACTATATTGTAGATGCAAGAAATTGGCTTATTAAACATTATGGGAAAAACGCCAATTTAGAAGCGGATTTAATATCTATAAACCCTCATAATGGTTATGTGGAAGCACTTATTGGTGGTGACAGTTATAGGAAATCACAGTATGATAGGGCAACACAGGCACAAAGACAGCCAGGTAGTGCATTTAAGCCTATTGTTTACCTTACAGCTTTAGAAGAGGGCTATACACCATTGTATAAGATTGATGACGAGCCTGTTGAGTATGTGTACGGAAATAAAGTTTGGGCGCCACAAAATTACACACTTAGATTTCATGGTCCAATTCCACTAGAATATGCCCTTGCGCATTCTGTAAATGTGGCAACTGTAAAATTATTGGACAAAATTGGCATTGAAAATGTAATAATTAACGCACGAAAATTAGGTATTACAGAACCTATACCGCATAACTTAACCATTGCGCTTGGTTCATCGTCTGTAACGCTTAAACAACTCGCTTTGGTATATTGTGCCATAGACAATTATGGTTTGTTGCCAAAAATTATTTTTATAAAAAAAATCTATGACAAACAAAATCATTTAATTTATGAAACAAAACCATATTTAGTGCGAGTTTTTCCAAAAGATTTGGGGTTTATTCTGACTAAAATGTTAGAAAAAGTAGTTAAAGAAGGCACAGGTATATATGCGCAAGCCCTAGGCAGACCAATAGCAGCTAAAACGGGTACATCAAATCATGCAAGGGATAACTGGTTTATGGGTTTTACGCCCCAGTTAGTTAGTGGTGTTTGGGTAGGTTTTGATGACTACAAGCCATGCGGACCATATGCAGTTGGAGCCACAATGGCTTTGCCTATATGGTTAAACTATATGGAGCATGCTTTGGCTTCAAAATCTGTTGAAAACTTTCCAGTTCCAATACATTTGCCTAAAATTATGTCAGGCTTCATATCTTGCAAGCAAAGACAATCACACACCTAAAATAAAAGTTTGAAAAAGGATTTTAAGTATAGTATACTTAAAACAGCCATGAGATACGGCGAAGAAGCAATATTAAATAACCAATTAGAGCGATGGGAAAACAAAAATTCGTTTACATTTGAAATAAATATAGAGTTCAATGAATTTACCTGTTTGTGTCCGCGCAGTGGTTATCCTGACTTTGCTACAATAAAAATAAGCTACATACCAGATAAATATGTAGTTGAGCTTAAAAGTTTGAAGCTTTTTTTGAATAGTTTTAGAAATAAATATATATCACATGAAGACTCAATTAATGAAATTTATGCTGCTTTAAACGATTATTTGCACCCAAAATTTTTAGAAGTGATAGGAGATTTTAACCCAAGAGGCAATGTTAAGACTATTATAAAAATTGATTCTAAGATGCAGGAGGCTGGTTTTGAGAAAAATAATAAGCGGCAATGAAGCACTAGCAATAGGTGCATATAGAGCAAGTGCTAGTTTTGCAAGTGGCTATCCTGGTACACCATCAAGCGAAATATTAGAGCACGCAAAGACTTTTGAAGATATAAAGGTACAATGGGCATCTAACGAAAAAAGCGCTTTTGAACAAGCGCTTGGGGCTAGTATAGCAGGTAGGCGCAGTTTTGTTACAATGAAGCATGTGGGTTTAAACGTAGCAGCAGATAGCCTAATGAGTGCATCATACACTGGCGTTAATGCTGGTTTTGTTGTTGTAGTAGCAGATGATCCTGGTATGCATTCTTCGCAAAACGAGCAAGATACCAGATTATTTGCAAAGTTTGCACAAGTGCCTATCTTAGAGCCTTCTGATGCAAAAGAAGCTATGGGTTTTATGCAGTATGCATTTGCTTTAAGCGAAGAATACGATACGCCTGTAATTGTACGTGTTGTAACGCGTGTTTCTCATACGCAAGAGATGGTTTACTTTGATATGCATAAGCTTGGTGGTTATGAAAACAAACTCCTTGCCAAAGATATATCAAAGTACGTGCTTGTACCCAAAAACGCTATTGCAAGGCATAAAAAACTGCTCGAGAGAAACGCTAAACTACAAAAACTTTCAAATGAAACCCCTCTAAACAGGATAGAACAAGGCACATTAAATATAGGTATAATAACAAGTGGCGTTTCCTACCTTTATGCAAAAGAGCTTCTACCAAACGCTAATTATTTGAAAATTGGTTTAAGTTGGCCATTTCCCATCGAAATTGCACGGGAGTTTGTGAAAAGTTTGGATAAAGTAATAGTTATTGAAGAGCTTGAGCCCTATATTGAAGAGCAGCTTAAAGCCGGTGGTATTGATGTTGAAGGCAAAAAATTTTTTCCTCAAGATGGCGAGTTTAACTTAGATATTGTAGAAGAAGGTTTAGTTAAAGCTTCTTTCTTAGAAAAAACCGCTAAAAAGTACTTTGAAGTGCCAGATTTGCCAGCAAGACCGCCTGTATTGTGTCCTGGGTGTCCCCATAGACCTATATTTGACATATTGCATTCTTTAAGGGTATATGTAGCTGGTGATATAGGATGTTATACGCTTGGGGCTGCTGCACCGCTTTCTAGCATACATACAACCGTTTGTATGGGTGCAAGCATTTCTATGGGCTATGGTATAGCTAAAGCCACGCTAAATCATAAAATTGTTTCTGTTATTGGTGATTCTACTTTCTTGCACACTGGTTTGCAGCCTTTAATTGACGCATACGTAAACAATGTTGCATATACGGTAATTATACTAGATAACTCTATTACAGCAATGACAGGTGGTCAGCCAGATGCAACTAGTGGTTTTAATATAAAAAACGAACCTACACCAAAAGTTGACTTAGAAAACTTAGTTCGCTCAATCGGTATAAAAAGGGTATTTAAGGTTGACCAGTACGATTATAAAGCCACAAAAGAAATTATAGAGCAAGAAGTAAATACAAAAGAATTAAGCGTTATAATTGCAACAAGACCTTGTGTTTTGGCACCCAAAAAGATAAAAGACACACCTTATGTTGTTATTGCCGATAAATGCATAGATTGCAAAAGGTGCTTAAGGGTTGGTTGTCCTGCAATTGGCTACAAAGACAAAAAAGCCTATATTATTGAAGATTATTGCACTGGGTGCGCACTGTGCGCTAATGTTTGTCCTACAAATGCTATTGTTAAAGGTGATACAAATGAATAAAAGTATTATATTTTGCGGTGTTGGTGGAGACGGCATTGTCACTGCGTCAAATATTTGCGCAAATGCTCTATTGAGGGCTAACTTTGATGTAAAAAAAAGCGAAGTGCATGGTATGAGCCAAAGGGGTGGCAGCGTAAATGCATTTTTAATTTATGGCAAAAAAGTTTACTCACTACTACCATCAAAAGGCAGTGTAAATTATATGTTTGCAAGCGAAAAGTTAGAAGCTCTGCGCAATGTTGACTATTTGAATGAAACCTCGATTGTTTTAATAAATGACAGAGTTGTTCCTATAGTAGGTGCTAGTATAGACGATTATGAAATAGACAATCACTTAAAAAGTTTTCCTTTTGAACAAAAGATTATAAACTTTAACGAAGTGGCAAAACTTCATAATATGGAGAAAAGTGTTAATACAATAATGCTTGGGTTTTTTTCAAAAATCATTGGAATAGACAAAAAGTATTTTACAAGGGCAATAGCAGATACTTTGAACCCTAAATTAATCGATATAAACATAGAAGCTTTTGAGATCGGATCAAACCTTTAATGAATAAACTTTTGCATTTGAATGAGTTTATAAAACGCATAACTAATATTGATGAAATTGAGCAAGTAGCAAAATTGACTGCATTTATGTGCAAGAAATTCTTCGATGCAAAGGCTTTAGCCTTTTTTTTGAAAGAAAATGGTACAATAAAACCTATTTATTATGAAAAATCGCTTAGTGCCAAAGATTTGCTTTTTTACCAAAAGTTTTTTAGTTATGAAAGCGAGAATTTTGTTATTTACTCAAAAGAAGTTAAATATGATAGCCATTTATACAAACTCCTTTCTTTTTATGAATCAAATTACTTAATATTAAAATCATTTAATTGCGATAATAAAGTGAGCGTTTTGTTGAGTTTTGGGTTAAAAGAATTAACACAAGATACTCAAGATTATCTTGAGAATTTTTTAAATGTAGTGAAACTAAAAGTAAAATACCTTTTTTCTGTAAAAGGTTTAAAAAATTCACTACTGTCCACAAAAGCTGCTTTGGATAGTTCTTTGACTGTTTTGTCCAATTTAGCAGAAATTAGAGATTTTTACACAAAAGGTCATATGCAGAGGGTTTCTGTATATTCAAGGAATATAGCTTTAAATTTGAAGATTGATAATATCGAAACTATTGAAAAGGCAGCCCTTTTGCACGATATTGGCAAACTTGGCATACCCGATGCAATTTTATTAAAACCGGCTAGTTTGTCAGAGCAGGAGTATAAATTTATAAAAAAACACCCAGAATTTTCTGAATACATATTATCGCAGATAAAGGGTTTTGAAGATATTGTTAAAATAATTAGGTCTCATCACGAATACTTAGATGGTAGTGGTTACCCAGATGGCTTAAAAAACGGCGAGATAATGTTAGAAGCAAGAATTATTACCATAGCGGATATATTTGATGCACTTACAACAGATAGACCCTACAGAAAGGCAATGCAAGCAAAAGAAGCTATAGAGCTTATGTTTAGAGAGTTTAGAGGCAAAATTGATGAGGAAATTTTAAAAAAATCGGTAGATGTGCTGTTAGAATCTAAAAATATGGTTTGTGATATAGAACACTATGCCCAACAATTAGAAGAGATGCGAAATATGGTGTTTTTTATTGATTACGAAACAGGTTTTTACTCTAAGCATTATCTTTCTAAATTTTCACACCAAATAGAACAGGATGCTACACTTTTACTGCTTGATTTACAGGATATGAGAACTATTAATTTTACTTATTCAAGGTTTGTAGGTGATAAGTTAATTTACACTTTCTCGCAATTGATCCGTGAAGTTTTTAACCGATACTCGTGCGAGTTTTTTAGAATTGGCGGGGATTCATTTGTGATTGTAATTAAGCAGAAAGTTGAAAACCTCGCAAACGATATACTAGAGTTAGATCACAGATTAAAAGATTCGTATAAAAACATAAATCCTTCGTTTTGGTTTTCTGTCTGTAATTTTTCTAAAGGTGATGATATTAATACATGTTTGCAAGAGTTGACTACTAAAATATTCTATAAAAGGAGAGTTTCGTAAAGCTTATGGATAGTTATAATAGTGATTTTGAAAAAGATATATATAGGTTTTGGGAAGAAAGCGGTTTTTTTAAACCAGAAATAAACGCTAATGGAAAGCCTTTTAGTATGGTTATACCCCCTCCTAATGTAACAGGGGCTTTGCATATTGGTCATGCGCTAAATCAGACACTGCAGGATATTTTTGCAAGATACAAGCGAATGTGTGGCTATAGTGTATTGTGGCTGCCTGGCACAGACCACGCAGGTATTGCTACGCAAACAATGGTTGAGCGCGATCTGGCAAAAAAAGGTATCAAAAAAGAAGAGATTGGCAGACAAGCGTTTATAGAAAAAATTTGGGAGTGGAAAAATACTTATGGAAATAAAATAATAGACCAAATAAAAAGGCTTGGTGCAAGCTGCGATTTTTCAAGGTTGCGTTTTACTATGGATGAAGGCCTATCAAGAGCCGTTAAAAAAGCGTTTGTTGAACTTTACAATGCAGGCTACATTTACAAAGGTGAGTATATTATTAATTGGTGCCCAAGCTGCCATACAGCTTTGTCTGACCTTGAGGTTGAGTATGAAGAAGAACAATCAAAGCTTTACTACTTAAAGTACTTTTTAGAAAATTCTAATGATTTTTTGATAGTTGCAACTACACGTCCAGAAACACTTTTTGGTGATACGGCAGTTGCAGTTAACCCCAAAGACGAACGCTATGCTCATCTTGTAGGTAAAAAGGTTGTATTGCCACTTGTAGGCAGGCTTATTGATATAATAGAAGATGATTATGTTGATATGGGCTTTGGCAGTGGTGTGGTAAAAATTACACCAGCACATGATGCTAATGATTTTGAGGTAGGCAAAAGACATAATTTAGATATAATTATTGCGATAGATGATTTTGGCAAAATGACTAATAATGCGCCTGGTTTAGAGGGTTTAGATAGGTTTGAAGCACGAAAGATTACGATAGAATTACTAAAAGAAGCGGGTCTTATTTACAAAATAGAAGACTATGTGCACTCAGTTGGTCACTGCTATCGCTGCAATACCGTTATAGAACCCTACATCTCAAAACAGTGGTTTGTGAAAACAAAAGATTTAGCAAAAAAAGCCATAGATGTCGTTGAAAACGGTTCAATTAAATTTATACCAAAACATTGGGATAAAACTTATTTTGAGTGGATGTACAATATTAGGGATTGGTGTATTTCAAGGCAAATTTGGTGGGGTCATAGGATTCCAGCCTATACATGCAAGCAATGCGGTGAGGTTTTTGTTAGCGAAGAACCTATGTATAAATGCCCAAAATGTGCAGGAGAGCTATTGCAGGAAACCGATGTGTTAGATACATGGTTTTCTTCTGCGTTGTGGCCATTTTCTACATTGGGCTGGCCAGACAACACAGATGATCTAAAAAGGTTTTACCCAACTAATTTGCTTGTAACGGGTTTTGATATAATTTTCTTTTGGGTTGCAAGGATGATTATGATGGGCATGTTTTTTATGAAGGATGTGCCTTTTAGGGATGTTTATATACATGCTTTAGTAAGGGACAAATATGGACAAAAGATGAGCAAAACCAAAGGCAATGTCATAGATCCATTAGATGTAATTGAGAAATACGGCGCAGACTCACTGCGATTTACACTTGCAATATTAGCAGCCCAAGGCAGAGATATAAAGCTTTCTTACGACCAGATTGAATCTTATAGACGTTTTATGAATAAAATCTGGAATGCCTATAGGTTTATTGAGATAAATACAAAAGATTTTAAGCCAGAGGGTAGCTCAAAAGAATACTCAAGTGCGAGTTTGTGGATAAAATCTAGACTTTCAAAAACAATTGACCAGCTAGTGCAAAGTCTTGATGAGTATAAATTTAATGAAGCAGCAGAAAATTTGTATCAGTTTGTGTGGCATGAGTTTTGCGATTACTACATTGAAATGAGTAAAGCACATATTAACAAAGATGAGTATAGCGATGAGGTTAAACAAACGCTGCTTGAAGTTTTTGAGCAAATATTAAGATTACTACATCCATTTGTACCGTTTATTAGCGAGTTTTTATGGCAAAAAATCCCTATCAAATCAGGTCCATCTATAATGATAGCTAACTTTCCCAAAAGCAGTGGCTACAATGATGCGTTAGAACAGGATTTTGATTTACTAATAGAATTAATTAAAGCTATGAGGATTTTAAGAAGCGAAAACTCCATAGCAACAAATAAAAAAATAAACTTTTACCTTAAACCACTAAACACAGAAGTAGAAAAAATTGTTCAAAGCTATAAAAAATACATTCTATTACTTGCAAATGCAAAAGATTTATCTATAATTGAAAAAGATGTGCCAAAAAGTTTTATACAGCCAACTAAATATGGTGATATATTTTTAGAGGCTGGCGAGAATGTAGATGTTGAAGGTGAAATTTTGAAGCTGAAGAAAGTAATTGAAAAAGCGCAAACTTCTATAGATTTTTTAAACAAAAGACTGCGCAATGATGAATTTGTATCCAAAGCACCTAAAGAGCTTATTGAAAAAAATAAGCAGGAGCTTCAAGAAGCTATCCAATTAAAAGAAAACGCTAAAAAGAGGATTGAGCAATTAGAGAGAGTTTTATGAGAAAAATTTTATTTACTGCAATAGCTATTTTATTTTTGGCAAATTTCGCATATGCTGGTGTAGGCGAAAATTTCGCACACGAGCTTGCCTCTTCCTTGGTTGAGCAAAAAGGTAGAGTTATAGGTGTTGAAAACAATACAGTGATTCTTGATAAAGGCTCAAGTGATGGTATTATGAAGGGTGAGCTTGTCTATATTTACAAAAATCTAGGCGTTTTTGTTGACCCAACTACGCAAAAACGCGTTGAATTAAAAAGTGGACGCGCTTATGCTCAAGTAGTTAGCGTACAGCCAGATAAAGCAATAGCTAAAATAATTAGAGGCACACAAAAAATCCAAAAGTATTTTTTAGGTTTACCGATTATACCAAACGGCTATACTTACTCAAAACCAGATGTGTCAGACAATGATGAGTGGGTTATAGGCAAAAGTTTATACAGAATTGCTATTGTTACAAGGAACCCCGTGTTGTTTAATAGTATAAAAAATGCTCTTGAAGCGACAAAAAAATTTGAAGTAATTGATCCAGATACAATTGAGATTGCTATGACAAAAGAAAAGATTACATCAATTAGCACGCCAGATGATATTGAAAAATTATGCAGTGATATAAATTGTGATTTTGTAATACCCGTATATTTAAAAAACGATAATCAAATATCATACAACATATACAATGGCTACAGTGGCGACTTAATATACTCTACAAGCTCAAAAATAAGCCCACAAGATATGGAAAATTTAAAAACAACTAAACTTGCAGAAAATCTCCCCCCAGAAAATGTTGTGCCTAGTACGCTTGATATTCAGCCAAGACTTACATTTTGGGAAAGCTTGCTCAACAAGTTTGGTTTGTACAGCAAATACTCAAATGTTGGCGCATCAAGTGCTACAATGAGGCTTGTAAATTATGCAAATATTGGTTACTCAGCTAAAGCTTTGGCTGCAGCCAATGATTTAATTATTGTTGCAAACAAAGGCCAGTTAGAGTTATATAGGTTTGACGGATACTCGCTAAATAAGGTTGCAAGTGCCAATGTAGGGTACAATATATTTAACATCGATACTGCCCAAATTGACGGTAAAACTTACCTTGCTATATCAAATTTCAATGCTTACGGTCAGCTTTCATCTTCTATAGCTTATATTGAAGGCTCTTCTATACATGTCATAAAAGATTCTATAGGTTATTGTTTAAGGTTCTTTGATGTATATTCAAAAAAACCGCAATTGATTGCTCAAAATATGTCGATTGGGTCAAAGTTTTATGGGCCAATTTACGAGATGAACTTAAACGGTGCAATTATAAAAGAATTAAAATTACCAATAGATCCGGCGTCTTTCTATGAGTTTGAGCAGATAGGCGACAAATTAGTGTATGCTACACCAAACAGCGAAATTGCGATTTATAATATATCTAATCATAAAAATTTCTTAACAGGTCAATATGTTGGCGCAAGCGTTGAGCCAATACAGCGATATTCTCATTCATATAACCCCAATGAAAATTATTTTGAAAATAAAAATAAAGGGGTTGTATATATACAAAACAACTTAAAGTTTTTCAAGCATCAAGATAACTATTATGTCTTAGTTCCCACAAGTTACAGAAGCAATGTAGTGCAAGTTGCAGGTAGCCATTACAACGCATACAGTATATCTATGTATAAGCTCGATGGCGATAAACTGCTAGATGTTTGGAACTCAGGCAGCGTTTCTGGACGAGTAGTGAGCTTTGCAAGACAAAGTGATTATATAGTGGGGTTAATTGCAACACCGGCTCCATTTTTTACGCGATTTATCTTAGGCGAAGACGATATTTACAGGTTGACTGTATTTGAAATTAACAAATGAGCTTTGAAGATAATGAAAAACTCGCTTCTATATTTGAAACGATATCAGATGCATTGGAATTTTTAAATGAGAACCCATTCAAAATAAGAGCGTATAGAAATGCAGCAGATTCGATTAGAAGCTTAAACGAGAGTATTGTCGATATTTACTCTAAACCAAACCCAAAGAAAGTAGAAGGCATTGGCAAAGACTTAGAGCAAAAAATTAAAGAATACATTGCTACTAAAAAGGTAGCATATTTAGATGAGCTTTTAGAAAAAGTACCTTATACGCTTTTTCAACTAAAAGATATAAGAGGCTTGGGACCAAGAACCTTATATAAGATGTTTAAGCGTTATCGCGTAAGGACACTTGAAGATGTGAAAAAGCTTGTGTTTGAAAACGATGAACTTAAAGACATATCTTTGTTGGGAAAAAGCATTAAAAAAATTAGAGAAGGTATAGAGCTTTTTGAAGAAGGGCAGAGCCGATTTCCAATCGGTGTAATTTTGCCTATGGCAAAAGGTTTGATTGAGCAAATTTTAAAAATAGAAAATGTTGTTAGAGCTGAAATAGCAGGTAGCACGCGCAGAGGCAAAGAAACTGTTGGTGATCTTGATATATTAATCTGCACAAAGGATTTTAAAAATGTCTCTAAAGCTTTAACAAACTTACCACATAAGCAGATAATCGCAATGGGTGATACTAAGGTTAGTTTGCTTTTATTTAATAATATGCAAGTTGACTTTAGAATCGTAGACGATGAATCTTTTGCATGTGCCCTACAGTACTTTACAGGGTCAAAAGAGCACAATGTGCGCTTGCGTGACATAGCAATCAAAAAAGGTTTTAAGTTAAATGAATATGGTTTATTTTTAAAAGACCAAAAAATTGAAACGAGAAATGAAGAAGATATTTACAAAGCGCTTGGTCTTTGCTACATTAAACCTACACTTAGAGAAAATAAAGGCGAGATTGAGGCTTGTTTATCGAATAGTTTACCTGATGTTGTAGAATTAGACGATATAAAAGGCGATTTGCATGTACACTCAAATTATTCTGACGGTCTAATGGGCTTAGAAGAGATTATACAAGAGGCAATAATGCGTGGCTATGAATACATTGGAATTACAGACCACTCTGTTTCTTCTTATGTTGCAGGTGGTTTGAGTGTTGAGCGCTTGTATGAGCAATTAAACGAAATAGACAAGCTTAAATTTAAATATAAAGGTAAAATAAACATACTTGCAGGTAGTGAAGTTGATATAAAGCAAGATGGCAGGCTGGATTTTGATGATAGCGTGCTGAAAGATTTAGATATTGTTATTGCTTCAATACATCAGGGTTTTGGGAACTCAAAAGATATAAACACAAAAAGGATTGTCGCTGCGATAGAAAACCCTTATGTAAACATCATAGGTCACCCAACAGGCAGACTAATAGGACAAAGAGCACCGTATGAACTTGATATGCAAAGCATAGTAGAAAGCGCTGCAAAGCACAAAACAGCCTTAGAAATAAACTCTTTTTATTTGCGCTTAGATTTAAACGACGAACATGCAAGATTAGCAAAAACTGCAGGTGCTAAGCTGTGTATTAATACAGATACACACACCAAAGATAATTTTAATTATATGATTTTTGGTGTGTTAACTGCACAAAGAGGCTGGATTGAAAAAAGCGACTGCCTTAATACGCTAGATTATAATCAATTAAAACAGTTTCTTAGGAAACGCTAGCTTCTTTCAGTTTTTTATTGGCTGCTTTAGCAAGCCTTGAAACTAACCTTGCCGCTTTATTTTTATGTATCACGCCTTTGCTTTTAATTTTGTGAATTATTTTTTGCGCCTTTTTCAATTCCTGATCTAAATCTTGCACACTAGTGCTATTTATAGCAAGCCTTGCTTGCTTAACGGTATTTTTTAGCCTTGTCCTGTAAGATTTGTTTCTTAAGTATCTTTTTTTGTTTTGTTTAACTCTTTTGAGAGCCGAGCTTTTATTTGCCACGCTTACCTCCTGTAAAAAACTATAGATTTATTTAGCATATCTTTAGTATAAAGTCAAATGTAAATACTATAAAGTTTTATTTGTCAATCAATAAAATGCCTTGAAAATAATGGTTCTATGTCTTTTGGTAAAGCGGGTTTTGCAATCAAAAAACCCTGAACTTCATCGCAATTTAGTTGCTTTAGTGCATTAAGCTGTTCTTTTGTTTCTACACCTTCTGCAATTACTTTGAGATTTAGAGCTTTTGATAAATTTATAATGGTTTTTAGTATCTCAAAATTTTTTTTCTCAAACATTTCTCTAATAAAGGCTATATCTATCTTAATGCCGCTAATAGGTACTTCTTTTAGGTATGATAAGGATGAGTAACCTGTACCAAAATCGTCTATAAAAATTTTTAAGCCATATTCATTTAGTTTTGTGAGTTTATCTAAGTGTTTAATAAGCGTGCTTTCTGTAATTTCTATCTCAATGAGGTTTTTGTCTACATTGGATTTATTTATTAACTCAAAAAATTTTTTTAAAAAGTTTGCATCATCTAGTTGAACAGGTGATAAATTAACAGCAACTTCTACTGTAAAGCCCATTTTTTGCCATATTTTAATTTGGTCTATTGCTTGTTCAAAAATGTGATAGCCTAGCTCAATTATTAAATTAGTTTCTTCTAATATTGGTATAAATTCACTTGGCAAAATTATACCATCTTTCGAGTTCCATCTAATCAAAGCTTCAACAGAGTGAACGTAAAAATCATTTAAAGATAGTTTTGGCTGGTAATAAAGAACAAATTCATTATTTTTGATTGCATTTTTGAGTTTATTTTGAAGTTCTAATTTTTTTTGAATTTGGATGTTTGAGTCTTGTTGGTAAAAGCCAATAAATAGGTTTTTCTTTTTTGCATCTACAAGGGCAATTTCTGTGTTTGTTATAAGTTTATCTTGAGTATCTGCATCTTTTGGGTAAATGCTTACGCCCATAGTAGAGCCCAAACTAATATCTATACCAAGGTTTAGGGATTCTATTTTTTCTTCAATAGATTTTGCGATTCTTAATATTTCATCTTTATCTGATGTATTGAGAATGAAACCAAATTCATCATTTCCCGTTCTTGCTACATAATAAATTTTATCAATTTCTAATATTGATTTTGCTATTGTTTTAATTATATAGTCGCCTTTTATGTAGCCATACTTGTTGTTTATAGCTGTGAAATTATTGATATCAAGTATAATTACAGAAAAATCTTTTTTTCGATTAATAAAAGACTCGATAGTATAGCCAAATGTCACCCTGTTTGGCAAGTTAGTTAGGGGATCGAAAGATGACAAAAAGGTTATTTTTTTCTTTTTTTCTATAAAATCTATTGCGTATGCTATGTCACTTGCAATTTCTTCAAATAGCTTTACCTCTTTTTCATCAAAATAGTCTATTTCATCGGAATAAGCTTTTAAAACTTTTGAAGAGCTTTTTGTATCTATTAGGTTTATTGGTACAGTAATTGATGAGTGAAAATTTGATTCTTTGGCTTGTTTTCTCCAGGGGCTCATTATAGTACTGTTTTGTATGTTGTTGCACACAACTATGCGATTTTCTCTGATTGCTACGCCAGAGGGACCAGCACCTTCTGGTTTATCTTCTTCAATTGATACGACAATGTTTCTCAAATACTTTTTGTAACCTGCGTATGCTATTGGTTTTATTTCTTTAGTTTTTAAATCCACACAGCCTATCCATGCTAGTTTGAATTGGCCAAAATTAACTAGAATGTTACACACTTCTTCGTATAGTGTCTGTATATCTTGTATGCGCACAACTAGATTGTTAATCCTTGAGAGGACCTCGTAGAGCCTGTTTAGCCTTACAAGTAACTTTTCATTCTCTAGACGCTTTGTTATGTCACGAAAAACAACTACCATTGCAGAATCATTAAGTAAATTCACACTTGCTTCTAGCTGGAGTGGGTCGTCATTTTGAGTTTTAAAATTAAGTATTTCTGTGATACCTTTTGTTTGTTTAGCAAATTTTAAGAACAAATCTTGATAGTATGTTTTTTTGTCATCTTGTGCAAAATTTAGCACATCTTGATTAACTAAATTATTTGTTTTTAATATTAGCTGAATGGACTTATTGCAAGCAAGTATCTTGCGCGTTTTTATATCTATTACAAGTACGCCATCGTAGAGCTTATCAAGGACAGATTTTACTTCGTTTAACTTTAGCTGTGTTTTTTCCACACATTGCCTTGAGATAGATAAGCTCTCGATTAAGATAACTTTTAGTATTTCGTTTTCAAGAGTTTCTAAATTTTCTATTTTATATTCTAAAAAAATCTTGTTAGCAAAATCTAAAAATTCGCTAACAAAGCTCAAAAAGCTAGCAGGGTTATCAAATTCATTAATATTGTTTGATTTTAGCTTATTTGTCAAAAAATCTCTAAGAATTTCTCTAACTTTCGGATCCACATTTCTTTTTTCGATAGCTTCGCAGACACTTAATAGTTTATCAAATATCTGTATGTTTGTGTCTTTGAGGTTTGAGTCAAAATAGCTATTTATCATTTAAAACCCTTAAACTATTGGTATATGTAATTTGAGCAATCTCAATTGTTTCAATCTCCAATAAATCGCCAAGTGCGTTAATTGTATACTGCAAAAAAGACGGTTCGTTTATTTTGCCCCGTTTTGGTACTGGTGCTAAATACGGTGCGTCTGTTTCTAATACCATATTTTTGAGTGGTATTTTTGTGATGTTTTGTCTAATTAGTGAGTTTTTGAATGTTACAACGCCACCTATACCTAAAAGGTAATTTTTTTCTAAAGCAAGCTTTAGTAAATCTAAATCCCCGCTAAAACAGTGTATTATAGCTTTAAGGTTTTCCTTTGTGCTTAAGATGTCTATAGCGTCTTTTGTTGCATCCCTTATATGGATAGATACCCATTTGTTGTTATAGATTGCAAGATCAAGTAAGTTAGAAAATAATGTCTTTTGTGTGTCTTTTGGAGCGTAGTTATAGAAATAATCTAAACCAATCTCGCCTATGCCTATACATTTTTCGTCTTTTAGATAACCCTCTATGGTGTCTAAATCGCCAATTTTAAACTCACTTGCGTAATGGGGATGTATACCTGCAAAAAAGTACAAATTATCGTATTTGTGCGCAATTTCACAGGCTTTTTTAATATCGCTTATGTGAGATGTTGCAAGAAAAACCTTCTCAACAATTCCAAGCCTATTTATTACATCATCTAATATAGCGTTAAACTCTTCTGATTGAAGGTGAGCATGCGTGTCGATAATTTTCATAAATCAACAAATCTTAAGCTTGTTAGCGCATGCTCCCTAATATTTTTAATATCTGGTAGTTCAACAATTTTGCCTTTTTGCACAAAGTATTCAAGAATATCTTCCATAGTGCTACCACATGAGCACTCTTGTGGCTTTGAGGTGTAAGGCAATACGATATCGCTAAAGCACTTTTTGCACCTAAAGAGGCTTTTTGAGCCAGAATTTTTGCCTTTTTTGGCAATGGGTTTTCCATCAATTTCTACTATGTCCATAGAAAAATCAATTGTAGTTGCACTTGATATGCTAGTTCCTACACCAAAGCCATCTACAACATCCACAAGCGGCTCTATAGTTTCTTCATCAAGACCACCGCTTGCAAATATTTTAACATTGTCTGCGCCCCTTAGTGCTAGCTCCCAGCGTATTTCTTCAATTATAGCTTTTAGGTTACCTCTCCTTGAACTTGGTGTGTCAAGTCGCACACCCGCCAATTTTTTGCCCAGTGCTTCATAAACCCTCAGTGTTTCAAACTTTTCATCGCCGAATGTATCTATTAGTATAATTCTTGGGACATTGCCATCCATTGTTTCATCAAAGTATTTTGCAGCCTCTTTAGTATCGCCTGCAAGCAATACTAAAGAGTGAGGTATAGTGCCACTTGGCTGTATATTTAAAACATTTGCTGCTTGTACGGTAGAAACGCCATCGCATCCACCAATGTATGCCGCTCTTTCTATGGCAGTGGCAATAGCTGGATGCATTCTTCTTGCACCAAATGATAACAGCTGTTTGTTTTTAACCAATTTTCTAAGTCTTGCGGCTTTTGTAGCAACGCCTGATTCTTGACATAAAAAGCCCAAAATTGCCGTTTCAAACTTCGCAAACTCGCTGTATAAACCTTCAATTTCAAGCACTGGCTCGTTTTCTCTAAAAATACTGCCTTCTTTTATAGCTCGAACATTTAAGTCTTTGTTTTCTAAAAGCTCCAAAACCTCTTCTAAGCCAACAAACACACCCCATTTGTAGTTTTTTGGCAGCTTTTTAACGCTAACTTCTGCTTTTACCCTTTTATCTAAATTTTTTACCTTTAAAGTATAGACAGTCCTATCAAAATAAACATCCGTTACTTTTCCGTTTAGTATATCTTCTTTTGTTGAAACAAACAACTTCTACCCCCCCTAATCTACAAAAGCATTTAATATTATGGCTATTATACTCATTATAATCGAACCTGCAAGCGCACTGAAAAAATTCTCCACTACAAATCCTTTTACTATGTAAGATGCAAGGTAAAACAACATTGCATTAATGACGAGTGTAAACAACCCTAGTGTCAATATGTTTATAGGCAGTGTCAAAAGTATTAAAAAGGGTCTTATAAATGTGTTTAATAAACCTATGACTAAACTTGCTGCTATTAGAGAAAATACACCTTCTACATGCAATCCTTTTACTATCATAACACTAATACCCAACGCAATAGAACTTATTACCCATTTCATTAAAAAAATCATTTTACCTCCCAACAGTGATTTATGCTAGCAAGCACTACTGAATGTTGTTTTAGTGCCTCTATAATTTTGACATAATACAATTCTTGCAACCAAACTGGTGCTTTTAAGTCAGTTTTTTCAATCCATGCCCATGCTTCAAACTCAAGCCCGTATATGCTTTGTTTTAACAAGACACACTTTGGTGCATAGGGATCGCTTTTTAAAATATAATCTTGCTTATTTAATTCTTCAATAACAATATTTTTCACTTTTTCAATATCTGAGCTTATATTCACAATAAATGGGATTTTTAGCTTTATTGCTCCACTTGAGTATGTGGAGTTTATAACCTTAGAATTTATAAAGTAGGAATTTGGGACTATAATATCAGTGTTATCATAAGCTTTTATGATTGTAGACCTTAATTTTGTTTCCACCACAACACCACTTATGTTGTTTTCTGGTATATTTATAATGTCACCTGGTTTAACGAGCTGCTCAAATATTATTATAATACCAGAAACCATATTATTTGCAATATTTTGTAAGCCAAAACCAAGCCCAACACTGAGTGCACCTGCAATTAACGCAATAGTCGATGCATTAACACCCACAAATGTTAGTGATATAGCTAGAATTACAATCACAATAGTATATGAGCCAAGTGTTTTTAAAATTTGAATGTTGGCTTCGCCAATTGATTGATGCAATTTAAGCTTTTCTAAACTTTTTTTATAGTGCTTATCAAGCAGAAAGCCCAAAAATAACAAAATAATGATTTTTAATATAAGCGATAGTGATAAGTTAATCCCCTTGTACTCAAAAAACGAGTAATTTAGTATATTAGAGATCTGAACGCCAAGCTCTTTTATGGATTTTGCCGCTTTATTTATGGCGTATATAGAAGGATTTTGTATGTGGAGCATTATTTTTTTAATTGTATTCAATTTGGCTTCTAATAAGCTCAAGTTTTGTTTATACGCCATTAGCTCTAGTAATGTTTGCTTAAAATAAACAAAATAGGATACTTGAGAGTTTGCAGTATAATTTGGTGGAGAGTAGTTTGTAATAAATTGCATATTTGTATCAATTGAATTTTCGATTTTTTGGATTTCCTTTTGAATTTGCGTGTAGATAGATGCCGTTTGTGTAGAATTTTTGTTTTCAATAACCTCTATTAAGTAGCTTCTAATCTTTAGATCAATTATCGATATCCCTAAAGCGAACAATTGGTTTTCATTGTGGAGTTTTTGGTTTTCTAATTGAGCCAATCTGTTTTGAAGATAAGAAGAATTGTATGAAGAGTGGGATATTTGGGATACTAAAAGCTGGATTTGCGTATCAAGTTGTATATTTTGGGATACAATATTGTCTTGCGCTTCGTCGTAATATTTTTCTTGAGCTTTGATTTTTTCATTGATATTTTTTAGTGCATACTTATCGAGTACGATTTTGTGTGTAATATTGCTCATAGATTTGTAAGAATTGTTTAAAAATAGATTTATGTTTTCGATGCTTTTTTTAGCTTGGTCAAGTTTTGCCTGTGTTATTTTATACCGTAGGTCTAACAGTTCTTCATCAAGTGTATTTTTTTGCGTTGACAAAAATTCTTCATTGAGGATTTTTTTCCTTTCGCTTAAGTGTTGGATTGTTTTTTCTAGACTATTTATTGTGTTGCTAAGGTTTGTTAAGTAATCAACAAAACTGTTAAATTCGTCAAAGTAAATAACTTTTGCTTTTAGCAGCCGATTAAGTTTTTCTTCATTTTGAAGCTTTGGTTTTGTGGAATATATGCTTTTTAGTTCCCTCAATAAGTCTATTTTTACATAAAGTTTGTCAAGCGTTTCTGGATTTTTTGTTTTACTGATTTGGGCGTAGGTTTGTTGCTCAAGTTTATTGATCTGTGTGATTTTATCTTGAGGATTTTGTGTCAAACTAATATTAGCACTGTATGAATTTTCTCTTAAAGTTATTGCCAAAATAACAGCAATTATAAGTATTTTTAAGAGCCTCATGATAAACTTATATATAAAAAAGTTTTGTGTGTCAATACTATTGACTTTTTAGAAGTTTTTATTACTTTATAGCAAGTGGTAGAAATGTTGACATTTGGTGCACTTGTATTGTGCGGGGGTAAATCTCAAAGGATTGGACAAAATAAGGCTTACTTGCTAAAAAACAACGAACCATTTATAAGTATAATTGTTAACAGATTATCAGAAATTTTTGAAGAAGTGGTTGTATGTGTTGACGAAATCAAAAAATATACACAAATTAAAAGTAATAGGCTAAAAGTTGTAGAAGATCAAAAAAGTTATTTTGGACCTATTGAAGGCTTAAGACAGGGTTTGAAACAAACGCAAAAAGATTACTTATTTGTGTGCGGGTGTGATATGCCGAATATTTCAAAAGAGTGCATAGAAGAGTTAGCTAGCTATGTTGATGGCTCATATGAGTGCGTGTTACCTTTAATCGAAAGACCTCAAGTGTTGCATGGTTTTTACAGCAAATCTTTATACGCTAAAATCGAATCGGGCAATTATTTTAGCATAAAAGGACTTCTTAATGATTCTAAAGTTAAATATGTATCAAAATTCAATTGTAATATAGCAGAATCGGTTGTAAATATAAATACGAAAGAAGATTACGCTAGCTTACTAGGAGGAACAAATGGATAAATCATTAAATGAAGAAATTTTTGCGAATAGTCTTTTAGAAGAAGGTAAAAAGAAAGGTTATCTAACCTACGATGATATAAATAAACTGTTGCCAGATGAAATAAACATTGAAGAAATTGACGATCTAATGGAAAAGTGCGACGACCTCAATATAGATATATTAGATAGCGAGGCCGATGCAAAAAAAACAACGCCTGTTGTCAAAGAAGAAGAACTTTTAGAAGAAGATACAGAAATTAAAAGTGCCATAAAGATGTATTTTTCAGAGATGGGCACTATAGATTTACTAGACAGGGATGAAGAGGTTGAGCTGGCAAAAAAAATCATTGACGAAAAGAGCATATTGTTAGAAACACTTATAGATGTACCTTTTTTTGGTTGGGCTTTAGACGATTTAATATACAATATCAGCAATAATATTATAAAGCTAAAAAACATATCAAATGCGCTTGATAGCTCTTTTGATGATGTTAAGCAGGAGGAAGAGGAAGATTTTACAACAAAGCAAAAATTTTTAATTGTTTTTTCTGAAATTAAAGAAACGCTTTCCTTATATAAAAAAGAGAAAAAAATAGAATATAAAGAAAAAATTCTTCGCAATCTTACAGAAATTTCCTTAAATGATACTTGTATTGGAAACATGATAGAAAACTTCAAACAAAAAGCTTACGAAATGGAACCGGGTTTTGAAAAAGATCAGGTATTTGATCTAATAAACAAGCTTGAAAAAAGCAAACTTTTAATAGAAAACGCAAAACAAAGAATGATTAAGGCAAACCTAAGGCTCGTTGTTTCAATTGCTAAAAAGTATTTAAGTAGGGGTTTGTCGTTTTTAGACCTTATTCAAGAAGGCAATATAGGTCTTATGAAGGCTGTTGATAAATTTGATTACAAAAGGGGCTTTAAGTTTTCCACATACGCTACATGGTGGATTAGGCAATCTATATCTCGTGCCATTGCAGACCAAGCACGAACGATTCGTATACCAGTGCATATGATAGAAACCATTAATAAAATTGTTAGGACATCTAAACTATTAGTTCAAGAAAATGGCAAAGAGCCTAGCGTCCAAGAGTTATCAGAAAGTCTCAATGTGCCAATTGAAAAAATTAAAAATATTTTAAAAATAGTAAAAGAACCCATATCCTTAGAAACACCTATTGGTGATGAAGAAGATACAAGATTAGAGGATTTTATAGAAGATAAAAATGCAGCCTCGCCTTTAGATACAGTAATTGAATCTGATCTTTCAGAAAAGATAGAAGCGGTTTTATCCACTTTAAGTGAAAGAGAACAAAAGGTATTGCGCATGAGGTTTGGCATATCTACAGGTTTTGACCACACACTTGAAGAAGTAGGTAGGGTGCTTGGCGTAACAAGAGAACGCGTAAGACAAATTGAGGCAAAAGCCATTAAAAAATTGAGACACCCAAAGCGTTCTAAAGCACTAGTGAGCTTTATTGAATGAGGTTAAATAGGTATTTAGCAGCTTGTGGTTTAGGTTCTAGGAGAAAAGTTGAGCAATTAATTAAAGATGGTTTTATCAGTGTCAATGGTAATTCCGTAAAAGATTTTATAGATATTGATCCAGATAATGCTCGGGTTTTATACAAAGGCAAATTAATTAGACCCCAAAATAAATTATACATTGCCTTTTACAAACCCCCTTTTGTAATATCAAGCGTCAAGGATAGCACTTACCAATGTATTGGAGATTTTTTTAATCATTTAGATGTAAGGGTTTTCCCTGTTGGTAGGCTTGATTATCTATCTGAAGGTTTGATATTTGTTACCAACGATGGATCGTTTGCAAATAGGATTGCGCATCCTTCTAAAAAGGTAAAAAAAATTTACCTAATTAAAACAAAAAAGCAGCTCGAAAACAATATGCTAGAAAAACTTTCAAAAGGTGCTATGCTTGAAGATGGCTTTTTTAAGCCATTATTTATATCATTTACAGAAAATAGACTGTGGATAAAACTTTCTATGGATTCAGGCAGAAATAGGGTTGTTAGAAGATTTTTTAAGAAATTTGAGATTGGTATAGAAGTGCTCAAAAGAGTATCAATTGGAGGTGTAAAATTGGGCAATTTAGGACCAGGCGAGTATAGATTTTTAGAAAAAAATGAAATATTACAATTGACACAAGGCAAGCTATAGTATAAAATTGCCCACGAATTATAACTTTCCAATAAGGAGGTTTTTGGTGTATGACTAATTGGTTGATTGCGTTTGTCGCATTTTTATTACTATTTTTAATTTTTGCAGGTATGGTTATAGCCGCAAGATACCTTGCGCCGCACGAGTATGATAAAGAAAAGTACGATTTGTATGAGTGCGGTGCGCCTATGGTTAACGAATTTAGGTATTTCAATGTTCGTTTTTACATCATCGCTATTATGTTCACATTGTTTGATATAGAAGCAATATTTATGTATCCATGGGCTGTGTATTTTAAAGAGCTGGGTATCTTGGGTGTTATTGAGATGGGTTTGTTTATTATAATGGTATTTGTTGGTTGGATTTATGCGTATAAAAAAGGAGCGCTTGTATGGGAATAGAAAATGCCTTGATTACAACAAAATTAGACAAGCTTGTTAGTTGGGGTAGGTATTCGTCTTTTTGGCCTGTAACATTTGGTTTGGCATGTTGCGCGATAGAGATGATGGCAACAGGTGCCTCAAGGTTTGACTTAGATAGGTTTGGTGTAGTTTTTAGAGCATCCCCAAGGCATTCTGATGTTATGATTGTTGCAGGTACGCTAACCAAAAAAATGGCAATAGCCGCACGTAAAGTCTACGATCAGATGCCAAGACCTAAATGGGTTATATCAATGGGTAGTTGTGCAAACACTGGTGGAATGTTTGACTCATACAGTGTTGTGCAAGGCGTTGATACAATAATTCCTGTGGATGTCTATGTGCCAGGATGCCCACCAAGACCAGAAAGTTTGCTATACGGTATAATGAAATTGCAGGAAAAAATTAAGAAAGAAGGTTCGATGAATACATAAAACAAGGAGTTAGCAATGGATGGTCAAAGCGTTGTAGAATTGGTTAAGGCTAAGTTTGGTGAGGGTTTATTAGAAGCAGGTGAGTTTAGAGAAGAGTATAGCTTACTTGTTTCTAGTGATATTGCACATGATTGTTTGAAATACTTGCACGATGAGCTAAGTTTTGAATATTTAGTGATTGTTACAGCTATAGATTTTGGTGTTGATGCACAGTACCGTTTTCAAGTAGTTTATCAATTGCGATCCCTTTCTCATAAACTTCAAATGCGCGTTAAAACCAATATCAAAGAAAATCAAGAAATAGAAAGTGTCGTGGATATCTATAAATCAGCCACATGGGACGAGAGAGAAACCTATGATATGTTTGGGATAGTTTTTATTAACCATCCAGATTTAAGAAGGATTTTAATGCCACAGGATTGGACAGGTTATCCATTAAGAAAGGATTATCCGCTAAAAGGAAGGCCAGAAGATGATATCTGGTTGGATAAACACTTGCCACTTGGTCAGTTAAAAAGGCCAAGGCATACAAGAAAGCCTTTTAGCTTAATCCAAAAATAGGAGAATGGATCATGAATAAAACTTATGTTGCTGAAAACGAAAGGGAAGTTACAGTAAATATGGGTCCACAGCATCCCTCTACACATGGTGTTTTGAGGTTTGTTGTAAAGCTCGATGGTGAAAAAATTATTGAATCTGACCCAGATGTAGGCTATTTGCACCGTGGTTTTGAAAAATTTGCCGAAAATATGACCTATCAACAATTTATGCCCTTTACAGACAGGCTTGATTATCTAGCTTCAATGAACAATAACTTTGCTTACGCGATGGCCGTAGAAAAGCTTCTTGGTATTAGTAAAGATATACCAAAGCGTGCAGAATACATTCGTGTGATTATGGCTGAGCTGGGTAGGATTGCATCCCATTTAGTTTGGCTTGCAACGCATGCTTTAGATATTGGTGCTATGACAGTATTTCTTTATTGCTTTAGAGAAAGAGAATATATTATTGATATGTATGAAATGGCTTGCGGTAACAGGCTTACTTACAATTACATAAGAATTGGTGGTGTCGCACGCGATTTACCAGATGGCTTTATGGAAAAATTAAAAGAATTTGTTAAGCTTTTTCCTTCAAAAGTAAAAGAATACCATACATTGTTGTCTAAAAATAGAATTTGGCTTAAAAGAACTAAAGGTATTGGGTATATTTCTAAAGAAGATGCAATAAACTGGGGTATTGCAGGTCCTTGCACAAGAGGATCTAGTATCGATTGGGACTTAAGGCGTGATATGCCGTATTCGGTTTATCCTGAACTGGATTTTGAGATACCAGTGTACCACAATTGTGATGTGTACGATCGATACCTTGTGCGTATGGACGAGATGATTCAATCCAATAGAATTTTAGAGCAATGTATAGAAAAAATCCCAGATGGGCCAGTAATGATGAAAGATAGTGCTTATGTTTGGGATCCAAAAGAAGATATAATGAAGAAAAATTATGCATTAATGAAGCATTTCGTAAAAGTTGTACAAGGCATAAAAGCGCCAGTTGGAGAAACCTACTTTGGTGCTGAAAACCCAAAAGGAGAGCTAGGTTTTTATATTTATTCAAACGGAGAGGGTATACCGTATAGGATGAAAATTCGCTCTCCGTCATTTATAAACTTAAGTGCTATGCCAGTTATGCTAAAAGGGCATTATGTTGCGGATATTATATCGGTAATCGGTAGTTTAGATTTTGTTTTTGGCGAATGTGACAGGTAGGGGTGTATTATGAGTAAAAAAGTTACAATTAAAATAGATGGTAGAGAGTTTGAAGTAGATAACGAATTGAGTATTTTGCAGGCAGCAAGACAAAACGGAATATATATTCCAGCTATTTGTTATTCTGACAGGTTTGGTGCGATTGGTGCTTGTAGGATTTGTGCTGTTGAAATTGCTGGAATGAAAAAGCCTATGCTATCGTGTGCAGGTAAGGTAAAAGATGGTATGGAAGTTACTACAAATTCTCCTGCATTAGACGAACTAAGAAGGGAAATAATCTATGAGTGGGATACTTTTCATCCATTACAATGCGGGGTTTGTGATAAAAGTGGTGAGTGTGATCTCCAAAATATAAACTATGAGTTTAATATTAGCGAAAACCCAAAAGAAGCTCAAACCGATCCTTTAACAATACCTCAAGGCACCATACACTACGAGTGGAAAATCATACACCACGATGCAAATTTGTGTATACAGTGTAGAAGGTGCGTCGCAGTTTGCGATAAAGTGGTGAATTTTGGTATTTTGGCTTTGGTAAAAAAAGATGGAGATAGAAAAGAAATAGACACAAAAGATGGTAAACCGCTTGATTGCGAGTTTTGTGGTCAGTGCGTAAGTGTATGCCCAACTGGTGCTATGTCTAGCAAGCTATTTAAATACAAAGCAAGAGCCTGGGAAATGGAAAAAATACCCACTACGTGCGGTTTTTGCTCATCTGGTTGTCAGATGGATTTAAATGTCAAAAACAACGAGATACTAAGGGTAACAAGCGAAGAATCTACACCAAATATGGCAAATTTGTGTAATTTGGGCAGATTTAACTATTCTGTAAGTAAATCCGATAGGTTAATCAAAGAGTATTCAATAAACTCAAAAGTGCTCAATCAAGAGTCCATGATTTTAGAACTATCACAAATTTTGAAAAATACACCAAAAGAGAAGATTTTCGGTATAAGTGGTGCTAGGGAAACGCAAGAAGATAATATTGCATTCAAAATGTTTTTTAACAATACATTATCAAATAATAATATAGATAGCCTCTCATCCACACATATTGCAAAACTATACAAATATTTACCGCAGAGTGTAAATGGTCTCCACGATTTTTCGGAGATTTCTGAGAGCGATCTAATAATCTGCTTTGGTGGAGATATTGCAAATGAGATGCCTCGCATAGATTGGGCAATAACAAGAGGTGCAAAATTACTTAAAACTTCAAAGGTAGCAAGTGTATACTGGAAGGATACAAAAATCGATACGCTTGGATCTATACCTTTAAGGTATGAGCCCGGCAAAGAATTGGATTTCTTAGCATCTTTTGCTTATGCGTTAAAATCAGAGGGCTTTGGTGCTGGGTTAGATGGCCTTGAGAATCTAAAAGAATCTGATGTTGATGTATCTAGCATTATTGAAGAGGTGAAAAAAGCTTCTAAGATAGCCTTTATTGTGTGCGAGGAAGCGCTTGAGCGCGATTTTGGAGAAGAAATAGCAAAAGCTGTATCAAATGTTGCACTTTTGCTAAAAGACAAAGTGAAAGTATACGCTTCAAGCAAATACAATAATGCCTTTGGTGCTTTGTACAACGGTTATGGTTTATCAAGTGATTTTAGTGTTGATAAGCTTCTTGAGTTTGCTTTAGGAGGCAAAATTGAAACATTGTTGCTTTTGAGTGCTGATTTGTACAGCTTTTTAAGCGACGATGACGCTAAAATTGTCAGAGATAATGTAAAAAATATCATATTGTTTGATACTTTTGAAAACAAGACCTCACTAGTTGCAAATGCAATAATCCCCATACCTTTCTTTACAAGTCAGAATGGTAGTTTTATTAACGCAGAAGGAAGAGTTAATAATGTAAACAAGGCTGTTCTTAGCGAGGTATCACCTGCATGGGAGTTCTTATTTAAGCTATCAACAAACCTTGGTTATAATTTGTCAAGCGCAAAGATGCAAATAAAAGACCAAAGAATCCAGCTAGCTGGTCCAGGTGATAAAATTTACCCAATAAATATTAATAAAAACGAAAAAGGCGCTGGTGAGTTTAGTTTTATTGCTAACTTCTCTAAATTTAGAACATCAATCTACTCAGGTTATGGTGAAGGTGCAAAATTAGCTCAAAGTCAATCACTATTACACATAAATAAAGAAGATGCAGATAACCTAGGGTTAAAAGATAATGATTTTGCAAAGGTGTTTGCTGATAATGCGTTTGTCACTCTACCTGTAAAAATAGATGAGAAAATGCCAAAATCTGTTATAAGTGGGCAATTATGGTTTGAAAATGCAAATCTATACAATATTACAGGCAGTTTCAATAATTTAGCGCGGGTTAGTTTAACAAAAAGCGAAAAGGGGGCTTAAAATGATTGAAGTAATAATAGGTGTTGTTAAATTACTTGTTTTGGTAGCAGTTTTAAGTGTATATGTTATGTATGCTACATGGTATGAAAGGAAAGTTATTGGCCACATGCAACAGCGCATTGGGCCAAAAAGGGTTGGTCCTTATGGTTTGCTGCAACCTTTAGCAGACACTATCAAGAGTTTTTTTAAAGAAGATATTATACCAACAAGGGCAGATAAGCCACTATTTTGGTTAGCACCAATTTTAGCCCCCACTTTTCCTTTTGCTGCTGCGGCCGCTATACCGTTTTTCCCGCCTATCGAGCTTTCAAATGGCACAACATTCTATTTTAGCGTATTTCATTCAAATGTAGACTTGTTGTACATTTTGGCAATGATGGGTTTGTCTAGTTTTGGTGTAATGCTTGCTGGTATAGCATCAGGGGGCAATAAGTACTCTTTCCTTGGCGCACAGCGTGAGATAGCTCAAGTAGTAAGCTATGAGATAATACTTGCACTTGCTTTGTTAAATCCAATACTTATGGTTCAATCGCTTAATTTGACAGACTTTGTGACTTTTCAGCAACAGCACTTGTGGTTGGTTTTCTACCAGCCTTTTGCTTTTGTGGCTTTCGTGATAGCTATGGTAGCTTCTGCTTCAAGGGTGCCATTTGACTTACCAGAGGCAGAAAACGAACTTGTTGCTGGGTTCAATACAGAGTTTAGCGGACTTAAGATGGCTATGTTCTTTTTTGGTCAGTATGTGACAATATTTGTAGTATCAGCCCTAGCAGCTATTATTTTTTTGGGTGGCTGGAGTGGTCCAGCTATATTGCCTGGGTTTATTTGGTATTGGCTTAAAGTAGTATTGTTTATATTTATGTTTACATGGTTTTGGGGAACATTTCCTCGTTATAGGTACGATCAGTTAATGGATATAGCTTGGAAGAAACTACTGCCTCTGTTAGTATTAAATATTTTGTGGACAGGTTTTGCACTGATTGTGCACATGCCTGTAATTTAGGGAGGTTGGTATGTTGTTTAATGATTTAAGAAAAGGTTTAAGCGTTACACTCAAGTATCTTTTTACGCATGCAGTAACATGCCAGTATCCCACGCAAAGGCTCAATGTGCCAGAGCGAGGTAGATGGCTTCACGCACTTAATTTGTATGAGGACAGCCAAAAAATTAAGTGTATAGACTGTGGGCTCTGTGAAGAAGTTTGTCCATCTAAATGCATAGAGATTATACCTACAGAGAATGAAGACCATACAAAAAGTCCTGCCATTTATAATATAGATTTAGGTAGGTGTTGTTTTTGCGGGCTTTGCGTTGAGGTTTGCCCTGAGCTTGCGATTAGCATGAGTGATAAGTACGAACTTGCAGGCTATGACAGGGAAAAATTTATTTTTACTAAAGAAGACCTGATAAAAGTTGGCTTAGAATACAACAATAATAAATTGCAAAAAAAAGAAGGTGAGCTATGAGTGTGGAAATAGTGGTTTTCGCAATTTTAGCAATTTTAGCAGTTGGTGGTGGTTTTGGTATAATTGTAACGAAAAATCCATTTAGGGCCGCTATGTGGATGGTATTATCGTTTATTGGATCAGCCGGCATTTTTGTAATGCTTGATGCGGTTTTTATTGCAATGCTACAATTGATAGTTTATGCTGGTGCGATTACGGTAATGATTGTAATAGCAATGTACACTATGGATAAGCTAACTCTTTCTAGTCTAAAAAGATTTAACAATCAGGCTTACTTTGGAGCATTGTTTGGTCTTGGCATATTGCTTGATTTTATTGTTATAGCGGCTAAACTTAAAATAAACACGGCATATATGGGCAAAAATCTATCAATTGCAGGCAGCAATGTAAAAGCTATCGGTGATGTACTATTTAAATCGTATTTGTTGCCTTTTGAGATAACTGCAATTGTGCTTTTGATTGCACTATTTGGCGCAGTTGCACTGACTAAAAAGGATCTTTAGGAGGCAAAATGTTAGCTGCGTACATGTTTGTTAGTGTATTGCTCTTTGCGATAGGTGCCACAGGGGCAATGATTAGAAGGAATTTTTTGATAGTGCTTATGTCGCTTGAGCTTATGATAAATGGTGCTGGTATGTCACTAATTGTAATGTCATACTACATAGGCAATGTTTCGGGTCAGGTTATGTTTTTGTTTGTTGCAGCAGTTGCAGCAAGCGAAACGGCTGTGGGTTTAGCTATAGTAGCTATGATGTATAAAAACAAGAAAAGTGTAGATATTAACGATTTTACTACACTGAGAAAGTAAAAGGGGAAAGATATGAAAACATTGGTGTTACTGATTATTATCTGGCCTCTAATTGGTTTTTTAATTAATGGTCTATTTGGTAAATGGACCAAAAAATATGCAGGAGTTATAGCTGCAAGCGCTTTGGGCTTGAGTTTTTTGAGTGCCGTTTACCCTATGTGGCAGGTCCTTTTAGGAAACATTTACGATTATGTCTACTTTATGTGGATGCCATTTGGCAAGATCAACATCCCGTTTGGCTTAAGATTAGACTCACTGTCTACTGTGATGTTGTTTGTCGTTACGTTTGTTTCATGGATGATTCATATTTACTCTAACGGATACATGAAAGGTGACCCAGGATATGCTAGGTATTTCACATACCTAAATTTATTTGTGTTTTCAATGCTTCTTCTGATTTTGGGAGATAACTACCTTTTAATGTTTGTTGGTTGGGAAGGCGTAGGTTTATGTTCATACCTGTTAATTGGCTTTTGGTATGATAAAAAAACAGCTTCAGATGCTGGAGAAAAAGCTTTTGTTGTAAATAGAATAGGTGATGCAGGTTTTATTATTGGTGTTTTGTTTATATTATTTAATTTTCACTCTGTGACATACGCAGATGTGTTTCCTTTTGTTCATCAAGTATTGACGCCAGAAACAGCAACAATTATTGGATTAGCTTTGTTTTTGGGCGCGATGGGTAAATCCGCACAATTTCCATTATATATTTGGCTAACAGATGCTATGGAAGGCCCAACACCGGTTTCAAGCTTGATACACGCAGCAACAATGGTTACAGCTGGTGTATATATGGTTGCAAGGTCAAATGCAATTTACGATATGAGCCCAATTGCAATGGAAGTGGTAGCATCAGTAGGCGCATTTACTGCTTTTTATGCTGCAACAATGGCACTTACGCATAAAGACATAAAACGTATATTGGCTTACTCAACGCTTTCACAGTTAGGGTATATGTTTATAGGCGTTGGCGTTGGGGTTTATTGGGCTGGAATATTCCACTTGATGACACACGCATTTTTTAAAGGCTTACTCTTTTTGGGTGCTGGTGCTGTAATGCACTCTATGAGGGGTTTACTTTCTACTGATTTGATGGGTGGACTTAGAAAGAAGATGCCTCAAACAGCAGTTTTGATGGTTATAGCCTCTTTGGCAATATCAGGTATTCCGCCGTTTGCTGGGTTTTTTAGCAAAGATGCAATTTTAGCTGGCGCACTGGATATGGGGCATCCCATTATATGGATAGTAGGTGAGATTACTGCGTTTATGACAGCATTTTACATGTTTAGGTTTGTGTTTAGCGTGTTTTATGGTGAAGAAAAGGTACCGAACCTATACCATGAGCTCCATACACATGAAGCGCCAAAGGTAATGACGATCCCTATGTGGGTTTTGGGCGTTTTGTCAATTATTGGTGGTTGGGTAGGGTTACATATAAGTGGTGAGATACCCATTGAAGCATTCATTGCGCGCACAGCGCCAACATTGGAGATAGCTAACCAAGCCCACTACTCAGAAGCTTTGATAATGGGTATATCTGTTTGTATAGGTTTGCTTGGTATCTTTACAGCATGGGTAATATACATCAAAAAGTGGATTACAGCCGATACGATTGCTAATACATTTAGACCTATATATACACTACTTGCTAATACCTACTATGCTGATGAGTTTGTATATTTTTTTATAGTAAAGCCATTTTGGTGGGTGTCTGAATATTTCTTATGGAAGATTGTAGATGTAAAAATTATAGATGCAGGTGTGGATTTGTTTGGGTGGATATCAAAAAGAATTGGATGGCTGTTTAGGACACTACAGACAGGCTTTGTAAGCCATTATGCTTACTGGATATCGATTGGTGTAATGCTGCTTACTTCGCTGTATTTAATTAGGATTATATAAGGTGAGGTGAAAAATGAATCAACTGCATTTTCCAATTCTTTCTACTATAGTGTTTATACCAATAATTGGTGCAATACTGGTTTCATTAATTGATAGCAAAAAAGAAGGCGCTATAAGGTGGGTGACATTTATTGTACTATTGCTTGACTTTATAGTGTCATTGCCATTGTTTTTCTATTTTAACTCTTCAACCTACCAGATGCAATTTGTTGAAAAAGTACCATGGATTAGTTCTTTAGGTATGAATTACTACCTTGGTATAGATGGTATAAGCTTGTTTTTGGTTTTATTAACAACTTTTTTATCGCCAATCGCACAGCTTTCTACATGGAGCGGCATAACGCAAAAAACAAAAGAGTTCAATATAGTTTTATTGCTTTTACAAACAGGTATGCTGGGTGTTTTTGTATCTTTGGATATATTTTTGTTCTATGTATTTTGGGAGTTCCAGCTTATCCCAATGTATTTAATGATTGGTATTTGGGGTGGACCAAATAGGGTATTTGCCACAATGAAGTTTTTCCTTTACACATTCTTTGGTAGCGTATTTATGCTTGTGGCGCTAATGGCATTATACTTTTTACATCATTCCTATTACCACGAGTATACATTTAATATGGTAACTTTAATGTCACAACCACTACCTGCAAATTTACAATTTTGGCTATTTATAGCTTTTGCTTTGGCTTTTGCAATCAAAGTGCCTATGTGGCCATTCCATACATGGCTTCCTTGGGCGCACGTAGAAGCACCTACTGCAGGTTCTGTAATACTTGCTGGTATTTTATTGAAAATGGGCACATATGGTTTTTTAAGGTTTAATCTGCCTATGTTTGCTTCTATGACGCACCAGTTTGTTGATATAATTTTGATAATTTCACTTATTGGCATTTTCTACGGTGCGTTTGTTGCTATGGTTCAGCCAGATATCAAAAAGCTCGTTGCGTATTCATCAGTGTCCCACTTGGGATACTCAATGCTCGGTATGTTTGCCCTAACTACAATAGGCATAGAAGGCTCTTTGATGCAAATGATAAATCACGGTATCTCTACAGGTGCCCTCTTCTTGATTGTAGGTATTGTGTATGAGAGAATGCATACAAGGCTCATTTCAGAATACGGTGGCCTTGCCTCGCTTGTTCCGATATTTAGCGTATTTTTTATGATATTTACACTATCTTCCATTGCAGTACCTGGCACAAATGGCTTTATAGGAGAGTTTATGGTGTTGTTTGGCACATTTGAGTCGCATAAAGTATTTGCAATCATAGCTGCCTTTGGTGGATTGTTTGCGGCTGTTTACATGCTCACTATGTTTAAGCGTGTTGTATTTTTAAAACCATTAAACCCAAAACTTTTAAATTTAAAAGACTTTAATATAAGAGAGTGGATTTATATGGTGCCGCTTGTAATATTTGTATTTTGGATTGGTATTTACCCAAATACATTCTTATCCAAGATGCATACAAGTGTGAATCATTTAGTAGAGCAGACAAAAGTTACAAATGTAAATACAAATTTAAACGGTAAGGTTTCTTTTGATAACAAAGTAATTATTAAAAAAGCGCTTAAGCGGGGTAGTGTATGAATTTTTTAGCCTATTACAGCATAAATGATTTGATAGCCATAGCTCCTCAGTTAATTTTGACTATTTTTGGGTTTATTGTAACGCTTGTAGATTTGTGGCTGCCAAAAACAGAAAAAAGCGCCAATGCATTTATAGCGCTAATGGGATTCATTTTGGCTGGTATTGCAAGTGTAATGATGTTTGACACAGGTAGCACAAGTGCATTTGTTGGCATGGTCATTACGGACAATGCTTCACTTTTTATTGATCTTGTAATAATCATTGCTGGTATATTAGCCATTGCAATGAGTGTTAATTTTGTTGATAGAGAAGACATAAACATTGGAGAGTATTACTCTATTATACTGTTTTCAAGCGTTGCAATGATGTTTTTTGCATCTACCTACAACCTCATTGTAATGTTTATTAGCGTTGAGACACTCTCGATTGGTATGTATATTTTGACAGGTTTTCTAAAAAATAAATCAGAAAGTATAGAAGCTGCAATGAAATACTTTATATTGGGTTCTTTTGCATCTGGTTTTTTGGTGCTGGGTATTGGGATGATGTACGGCTTATTTGGCAGTGTGGATTTAAATATAATCAGTTTAGATCTTGCAAAAGCACAAGCCATATATAAAGCCTTAGGTATTCTTGCATTTATGCTGATTTTTATTGCTTTTGGTTTCAAAATAGCTGCGTTTCCATTTCACGCATGGACACCCGATGTATACGCAGGTGCGCCAACACCTATGAGCGCATTTATGTCAGTTGCACCAAAAGCTGCTGCAATTTTGGCGCTGATGAGGCTTTTAATTGTCGGTATGCACCCAATCCAGATTGAGTGGACGCAAATGTTATGGATTATCGCAGCTGCTACCATGACATTTGGTAATACAGTAGCTTTATGGCAAAAGGATTTAAAAAGGCTTCTTGGTTACTCAAGCATCTCACATGCAGGTTATATGCTTGTAGGTATTACTGCAGCAAATAGCTTAGGATACGGTGCTGTGCTGTTTTATCTTTTCGGGTATGTGTTTATGAATTTAGGTGCGTTTTCTGTAGCAGAATACATTAGTAAAAAGGGTGATACCAATACAGAAATTGCAAATCTAAAAGGCATAGCTTACAAATACCCACTAATTGGTGTTGCAATGCTAATATTTATGTTTTCGCTTGCTGGTGTGCCGCCAACTGTGGGCTTTATAGGAAAGTATTATCTATTTTCTGCAGCTGTTCAGTCGCATTTGTACTGGCTTGCAATAATTGGTGTAATAAACAGCGCAATTTCTGCATACTTTTACTTGAATGTAGTCGTAACTATGTACATGAAAGGTGATGCAGAAGGTGAATTCAGCGTGCTTAATTCTGGTTTACTTAAAACCACAATACTAATTGGCGCTGTAGCTACAATTATAATTGGATTATTCCCAAGCTACATTTTGTCAATTGCTCTGCATTCAATTGCATTTTAAAAAGATTTTTGGCGAGTTTTTTTTACAAAAGACTCGCCTTTGGCTATTCTCAATCAAAGTGAAAACTTCGGTCTAATTTATTGCTCTACTAAAGATTAGATTCTAAGTTTTATCAAAAATTACTTATTTCAAAAACATTATGCAAGCTTAAGTTACATAATCCTGGAGTTTTCTATAAAAATCTAAAAAATATAAATTCTTTCAAAAAACCTCTCTAACCCCTTGACAAACTGATAGTTTTAGAATATATTACAAAACTGTCGCTTATGACAAGTTCTTTGAAAAATTCCAGATGAAGAGCAAATAAACAACTTTTAGTTTTTTTA
>Ga0315298_1001604_pt1 | contig 40760 bp, 35 predicted proteins | sample WHS_1_MG_FD_203077 | JGI IMG/M metagenome (GOLD analysis project Ga0315298, IMG submission 203077) | Extremophilic microbial mat communities from Washburn Hot Springs, YNP, Wyoming, USA - WHS_1_MG | ecosystem: Environmental > Aquatic > Thermal springs > Hot (42-90C) | place: USA: Wyoming... | reverse complement strand
CCCAGGGAGAGCAGGACAAAAAAGAGCGGGAAGCCGATCAGAATAAACATCAGCAGCACAGAAACGGCTATAAGCCCCAGGAAAAGAACCAGGGTCAAAACACCGGTGCCGAGCACAGGCCAGAAATCGCTCTGAATCCGGCTGGCCGCCAGGTGGACCTGTCTGGGGAAAAGTCCAGCCACGAAGATAGTGAGCAGGAGGCCAAAAAACAGAGAAATTAGTTTCAGAGCCAGGATTACAGTGCCCAGCGGGAAAAAGATACCCTTCTTGAAGATCTCAGCGGTCAGCTTGCTTCCGGTCGGGAAAAAGACAGTATCTCCCTTAACCACACAGCCCGGCTCTTTCTCCAGCGTGCCCCCGAGTACGACCACATCCTGGTTGACCACGGCGGTGGATTTGATCTTCACCCGGCTGCCAAGGCCAACCACAGATTGCCCGACTTCTCCGTTGATGATGATTTCGCCACCAAAGACCACAACGTTTTCTTCTACCCGACCGTCCACCTGGACCCGGCTGTGAAAGGTCAGGATGTTCTTCTCTGTTTCTCCGGCGGCCACCGTGATTTCTTGGTGAAATTGAGGAGTGTCCTGGGCAGACTTCTTCCGCCAGGCCGCAGGCAACAGTGTGCTGAGGCTTAGAAGCAGGACAATTAGTGTTACGAATATTAAAACAGTATTACTTTTGACTTTCATCTTTTAGCTCCTTTCGGAGATTTTTATGTATTTTAAAAGCCAGAAGGCCAGAGCTAAAGAGATAAAAATACCAAGGACAGAAAGGCCCAGAGCCAGGGTGGGGTTAAAGAGGTCAGTCAGAGAATTGACGATAATTTTCCCGGCCAGGCGGAGGGATTTAGCCAGCGCTTCAAGATACTTAAAGCCCAGGACAAGCAGACGGCTGAGTTTCCAGGCCAGCCCGAAAATGTGCTTAAACACTTCCCAGGTCCAGGTCAGAGCGTTTAACTGGCCAGCCATTATCAAGAAGACGAGCAAAAGACTGAAAAGAAAGTAAAGGCCGCCAGCCAGAAAAATCAGCCAGGTTTTTTTGGGGCTGAGGTCTGGTAGTTTAGCCATTACCTGGGAGGTAAACTCCTCTGGTAGTTCTAAACGCGGTAGGCGGTTAACGCCGGCCAGCAAAGCCTGTCTTTCGCTCAGGGCTTGCTGGCAGCGGGAGCAGGATTGCAGGTGTTTTTCTACCCGGTCTCTTTCTTCCGGGCTCAATTCGTTTTCCAGGTAGTCGTAAATTTCATTCCACTTGAGGCAGCTCATGCTTCCTCCAGTAATTGCCGGAGTAATTCTTTAGCCTGAAAGACCCGGTTTTTAACCGTGCCTACCGGCAAATTTTTCATCTTGGCGATTTCCTCGTAAGAAAAATCGTTTATGTGCCTTAAGGTGAAAAGTTCCCGCAGGTTCTCCGGGAGCCGGGCCACCGCCCGGGTGATGGCTTCCATGGTCATTTTTCTTTCATACTGTTCCGCCACTGAGGGCTCGTGGTCAGGAAGCTGCACCGGGGCAGGCTGTTCATCCTCTTCCTGGGCGTCTAGAAAAACCAGGGGGAGTTTCTTCTTCCGCCAGTAATCAATCAACAGGTTGGAAGCGATGCGGAAGAGCCAGGTGGAAAACTGAAAATCCTCTTTATAGGTATGCAGGCTGGCGTAGGCCCTGAGAAAAACTTCCTGCGTCATTTCCAGGCTCAATTCTCTCTCCTGTATCATCCTGAAAAAATAATTGGCCAGCGAAGACTGGTACTTGCGCACGATAAACTCAAAAGCCCGCCTCTCTCCCTGGAGGCAGCGGCGGACGTAAACTCTGTCCTCATTCTCCGTCATCTTCGCTTTCTGTTTATCCATACGAAAAACTGGCTGGAAAGTTTAGCCCGCCTGGCCCCCGGGTTTTTTGGGGCCTGAAGATTCAATAATTTCGCCATCGGGTGGCACTTTCAGCTCAAAAAGTTTATCAGGCAGCGGCAGGTTAGTTTTCAGACGGGTGAACCAGTATTCCAGCTTGTTTCCGGCCTGGTCAAAGAAGACGGCTTTGGTGATCAGCCAGGTTTTTCGGTCTATCTCCAGGAGGAGATAGCGGAATTCCCCTTCTTCTTTAGGGGTTAGCTTTAACTGGTAGACGTCCTGGCGGTCAGAAGGGAAAGGATTAAAACTGGGGGAATAACGCTCGGTAATAGAATAAGTTCCTGAAATCAGGCTGAGAATTTCAGACTCGTGGCCGGGAGAATCCACGGCGTTTTTAATCAATTGCTTGTCCTCGGGAAAATAAAGCCAGAATTGACCCCGCTGGTAAAGAAAAATTTGCTTCTCCGGCGCTTCGTATTCCCAGCGCATCCGGTCTGGCTTTCGCAGGTAAAATTTACCCTGCCCGGTGAGAGGTTCAGGGCTGGCGCTGGAATAGTAGAACTGCTTGAATTCAGCCTGCAGGGAGGTTATGGCCTTCATCCTGGATTCCAGCTGCCGCAGAACGTCTTCTGGTGTGAGGCTGGGTTTGGCTTGAGGATAAGCGAGGCTGACGAACTGAAGGCACAGGAGGAAAATAAGCAACTGGACTTTTTTTCTGGGGAGAATTTCTGTCACTATGTTCTTTTCTATTTTCATGCTCGTCAACCTTTTCTGCCGTAGTCGGGCAGCTTGGCGAATTCTTAATACTTGGCTCTGTTTATTTTCTCTTGGCTGCCTGTGGTTGTCAACGGAAACCAGGGCCCGAGCCGATAATAAGTCCTTTTCCCCGGTCAGTGAAAATTCAGGCGGTTCAAATGAAACAGCAGATATTACTTTTTTTGACTCCTTGGCTTCTGGCCGGCTCAACCTCAATTCCGAAGGCTGGCTGTCCACCCCGCCGCTTCCAGACGCTCCCCTTGGACTGGATACCATGTCCTAACCTGAAAGAATTCTTTCCGGCTCATCCTTAAAAATTGTGGTGATTTCAGCAATTTTTTGTCATGAACATCCAGACTTATTTTCGACAAAAGGAGCTCTGGTTCAGGGGGAAAGTGGGGCTTTATAATGCCTTACCATAGTTCATTTTAAAGGTTAGAGTGGAATTAGATTGTCCTTAATTTTTAAAATTGATTTATAATTTGTTTAATTTTATATATTTTATTGATTTTTAAAGAAATACAGTCCATACAGGTTTCACGAAAAAGCCATTCTTTCCTTGACAAGAAAGGGAAAAGCAGATAAAAGATAGGCGAAATTATTCTGGAGGGCATAGATGTACAGGAAAATAATGTTAAGCGGTTTGTTTTTGTTAGCCGCGTTGTTTTGCCTGGCGGCTTCTGTTTTTTCTCAGACAGCGGCTGAGTTTATCAAAGCTGGAGATGAGTATTATGCCAGGTGGGAAGACCAGAAAGCCCTGGATGAATACCTGAAAGCCTTGCAGGTTGAACCCAACAATTATGAAGCTCTCTGGAAAGCCGCCAGAGGTTATGTGGACGTGGGAGACCTGGTTAGCGGAAAGGGCAAGGAAGCTGACAGCAAAAGGTTTGACCTTTACCTTAAGGCGGAAAAATGTGCGGAAAAAGCTATCTCGGTTAACCCGAACGATACCTGGGGGCATTTCTTCCTCTCCGCCGCCCTGGGCAAAAAGGTTCTTTTGCTGGGCAAGAAGGAACAGATTGATGTTTCCAAGAAAGTCAAGGCTGAAATTGATAAAGCCATTGAACTGGACCCCAAAAACGACCTGGCCTATCATGCCCTCGGCCGCTGGCACCGGCGGATGGCGGAAATCGGCGGAGCCAAGCGGGCCATCGGCAGCCTGCTTTATGGTTCTATACCCAAGGGTTCTTTTGAAGAATCGGAAAAATGGTTGAAGAAAGCCGTAGAATTAAAACCCGATTATATCAACCATCACCTGGAACTGGGCCGCACCTATTTGGCCATGGACAAGAAGGACCTGGCCGCCGCTGAGTTCAAGAAGTGCCTGGAACTGCCCGAGTCCACTTCCAAAGATAAGAAACTGAAAGAAGAAGCCAGGGAAGAGCTGGAAAAACTGAAAAAATAAAGGTCCGGTAACTTTAATCCCGGGAAAAACGCCATGTTCTGAGAACTTTATCGGAGCCACAGGACGAGCTGCTGCAGACTTTTCTGGCTTATTATTTATTCAGGGACGGGTGAAAAAAACTTGTTTCGCCCTGCGGATTACCCTCTATCTATTTATTCAGCCGGCTGGTAATGAATAAAAAGCTCCCCCAGGCGGTTAAAAGAAAAGCACCTTAAAAAAGTAAGAAACCGGGTCTGGAAAACTTAAAAAAATCAGTCAGAAAAGCCACAAGCAAGGAAATTTAATTTTAAAAAAGCTCAGTCTTCCGAAAAAACCTGAGCTTCAAAGACCTGAATTTCTACCCCGCGCTTCCATTCATCAGGTGGTAGCCCGGCTTTAAGGCAACCGTGTGATAGATAGGTTTCCAGGTCCCAGCCGTATTCCAGCGGTACTTGTGGCAGCAACAACCCCTGGTGATACCCTTTGCTGATGATAATCCCATGACGGCCGACAACCACTTCTTCTGGCCTTTCCACTTTCCTGGGCAGACTTAAAACAGAAATTTCAATCTTGAGGTCATCAAGCTCTTCCAGTGAAAGCGGGGGAAAGCGGTAATCTTCTGTGGCCGCGGCTATAGCCACCTCAATGATGGTTTCCAACAGCGGTTTATAGGGCAGTGGATAGCCGATGCAGCCCCTTAATTCTCCGTTGACATGAAGAGTGACAAAGGCCCCCTGTTTTTGCTGGAGTCGGGGATTTTCAACTTTTACTTTAATTTTCTCGCCCGTTTTGAGGTAATGTTCTATAGCCTGGCGGGCCAGCTTTAAAAGAAAGGCCTGTTCCTCCTCAGTTAAAAATCTATCATCAGGATTATTCATCTTTTCCCTCCATCTCCAAGATTAAGCGCTCCAACGGGACAAAAGAAAAACGCCCGTTAAACTGAATTCTTCGAGCCTGGACTTTAATTTCCCGTTTCCGGTCCAGAGATAAGGAAAGATAAATTTTTTCGGTAAAAAGAGGTTGCCGGAGTAGTTTTTTCCTGGCCGAAGTCGGCCCCAGTTCAAACACACCCAGCACCGTCCAAGGACCAAAGGACTCTACGGCCCGGAAAAATCCTGGCTCCAGCAATTTCTTCCAGTGAACAAAATGGACCTTTTCTACTATGGCCGAGAGTCCCTGGTAACGCCCGAGAAGGTAACCGGAATTAAACAGATTGCCATTTTTCAGGGCCAGACGCAGTTCCTTTAGCGGTTCTTGCAAAATTACCAGGTCCATTTTTCTGCTGGCATTATAGCACACTCTCAAATTGCCTGACAAAAATTGCTTGACGGGTGAGGTTTAGTTAACATAATATGAAGCCGAGGGCAGGACGATGGGTTATCAACTGATAATTGTCGGGCCGCTGGAAACAAATTGCTATCTTTATTTCTGTGAAGATACCAGAGCATGTGCCATTATTGACCCGGGAGCCGAGGCCGAAAGAATCTTCCCTCTGGTCACTCAACTGAACTTAAAGCCGGTCATCATCCTTAACACACACGGACATGTGGACCATATTGGAGCTAACGTGGAGGTTAAAGAGCGCTACCGTATTCCGATAGCCCTGCACGCAGCTGACCTGCCCATGCTGGAAGAAAGCGTTCAATTAGAATTCGGTTTGATGCTGGGGACCAAGCCCAGCCCGCCGCCTGACCGACTGCTGGCTGATGGCCAGGAAATTAAGATTGGCCAGACCAGCCTGAGAGTAATTCACACGCCAGGTCACACGCCTGGCAGCGTTTGTTTTTATACCGAGGGAATCTTGTTCGCCGGGGATACTCTGTTCTGTGGTGGAGTTGGCCGGACCGACTTGCCGGGTGGTTCCTGGAAGCAGTTAGCTGAGTCTCTGCGCTCGCGAGTTTTAACCCTCCCCGATGACACCGTGGTGCTGCCCGGCCACGGACCGAAAACGACCATCGGCGAAGAAAAAGAATCAAATCCTTTCCTGGAATAGAATTGTCTCAGAATGAAATTGAACCGCCAGCAAGAAGAACACGTTCTTAAAGTCTACAGCGACTATTTAACAGTAGAAAAGGGACTTTCCAGCAACAGCGTCAATTCTTACATCTTTGACCTGCAGAAATTTTATCAATACCTGGCGGAGGAAAACAAATCGCTCTTTAAAGTCAAGGAAACGGACCTGGTGAGCTTCCTGCAAAAGCAGGCTTTATCAGGTCTGGCACCTCGTTCTCTGGCCCGGTTGGTTTCTTCGCTTAAATCTTTTTTTAGGTTCCTGCTACTGGAAAATTTCATCAAGAAAAACCCGGCTGAAAACCTGAGTTCGCCTTCTCTCTGGCTGACGCTTCCTAAGGTGCTGACAGAAGAAGAAGTGGAAATGCTTCTGGAACAGCCAGACCTCGCCAAGCCCCAGGGGATAAGAGACCGGGCCATGCTGGAGGTGATGTACGGCAGCGGACTGCGGGTTTCAGAACTCGTTTCCCTGAGGCTGGAAGATGTGCGCCTTAGCCAGGGATTCCTGGTTTGCCGGGGCAAGGGCAGTAAAGAGAGAATCGTGCCCATGGGTAGAAAGGCGGTGCAGGCGGTGAAAAATTATCTTCAGAACGTGCGGCCCATCTTTGATAAAGAAGGTTCGCCGGTGCTCTTTCTGACCAGGCGAGGTAAGGCTTTTACCCGCCAGGGCGTGTGGAAAATTCTGAGAACTTATGGCCAGAAAGCCGGGTTAAGCGAAAAGCTTCACCCTCACATCCTGAGGCATTCCTTTGCCACCCATCTTCTGGAGCACGGAGCCGACCTGCGTTCAGTGCAGATGCTTCTGGGACACAGCCAGATTACCACTACTCAGATTTATACCCACGTCAGCCGGGAAAGACTGAAACAAGTCTATGATAAATTTCATCCCCGGGCCTGAGTAAGTCTTAAGAGGATAGCCTTTTAAGAAAAAGTTTGAGCCAGGTGGAAAAAATTTCCCTTTTCTGCTGGAGATAGCGGTCGTAAACTTCAGCTTGCCAGAAAAACTCTCTCTGAACCACAGGCTTTTCCAGAGCTGTCCTTTCTACCGTCACTATCCTGGAGCCAGTGGTTTTAAGTATCATATCCGGTCGAGGGTCCTTTTTAAAGGGCCAGGGAGCAGAAGGAAGAAGCACCTTGAAGGAAACAGAGGCGTCTTCTCCGGGCCAGGTTATTTCCGGTGGCCGGAAAGAATAATAAAAACGAATTTCTTTTTCTAGGCCTTCTACGTAATCAACCCGGAAATCTGGAGGAAAGAGGGGCGATGATTTTAGCCTGTACTCTTTTTTTTCTGATTTTTCTGGCCAGAATTCACATTTGTTCAGGTAGCTGGCCAGATGGTAGATAATAAAATCCAGGCCGTCCTCTTCCAGAAAACCGTGCCATTCCGCCTCAGCCATAACCTTAAGGCGGTCAAATAATCCAAAGGAAAGGTATGATTCCCCTTCAAACTTAATCTGTAAGATGGCCTGCCAGCATTTTTGTCCGGGCGGTAACCATGATTTAAAGAAGCCCGGGAAAAACAAAAAAGATATCAGGACCAGAAAAAGAACAGAAAGTTGGCGGCTAATCTCTCTTGGCAAAAGTCCCTTTCCCTCATCCTTTTTATCATACGCGGTCTGGTCTTGACAAGTGGGAGGGCTGATGCTAAATTATATAGACTCTTCAGGCTACTTGGTAAACTCAGGAGTTTATTAAAATAGATTTAAGAGTAGGCAGATGAAAAAAGCTCAGGAAATCAGGAAAGAAATTATCCAGACCCAGTTCAGGAAGCACATGCTGCAGGCGGCGGAAGAAGTCATCATCAGGCGCGGCTTTAAGGCTGCCACCATGGATGAAATCGCCCGTGAGGCTGGCTTCTGCAAGGCTACCCTCTATAAATATTTTAAAAATAAGGGCGAGATCCTTCTGGCCATAATTCTGCAGTACATTGAAGATATGAAAAACCGCATTCTGGAAATTGCTGCCTCCAGTGACCCGCCGGAAGAAAAGCTGAAAAAAATGATTTATGCCCTGCTGGAAATCCAGGTAAAAAAATCCAACATTTCCCGCCTTTTTATTCAGGATAAAAACATCAGGGAGTTTTTACACCGCTTTTTTGGGCCTGCGGATAGAGAAAATAACCGGGAGGTGCAGCAGGCGGTCAAAAACTTTAATGCCCGGCGAGAAGAGATATTTAAAGCTGGTCTCAAAGTGATAAAAGAAGGCATAGATGAAGGAGTATTTATCAATACTTCACCTGAAAGATTACTCTATTACGTGTGGGCCGTAACCGAAGGTTTGCTGCATATAAGATTTTGGCAGGAACAGAAACTTTCGCCAGAAAAGGAAGTTGAAGAAGTCTTTGCTTTTCTGATGAAAGGGATAGGCCAACCGGCCATTCCGAAAGGAGAGAAACAATGAGTTTAAGCAAAAAGCTTACCTCAGTTCTGGTAGGTTTTCTGTTTGTAGTACTGGCTTCGGGGTTAGCCCAGGAAAAGCAAAATCAGAAACAGGTTCTGGAGCTGACCCTCCAGGATTGTCTGAAACTGGCTCTGGAGAAAAACCCCTACTTTCTGGCTGCTCAGGCCAAAGAAGATGAAGCCAGGGCTCAGGTCAGACAGGCGGCGGCTAGTTTTTTCCCCAGTCTGAGCGCTCAGGGCACGGATATTCTTGATAAAAAAGTGTTCACCGTGGAGATTCCCCCGATGTATCCCGGTCAGCAGCCGCAGCGCGTTAAGTTTGATTTTACCCGAACCTATCAGATGAGCCTGTCGTTTTCTGTGCCGGTTTTCACCAGCGGCAAACTGCTTTCCAATTATAAGCAGGCTCAATACAATTATCAGGCCACCCAGGAATCAATCGACCAGGCCCGTCAGGAAACAATTTTTAATGTGAAGAGAGCTTTCTACGGCTACCTGCTGGCGCGCCGTTTTGTAGAAGTGGCGGAAGAATCCGTCAACCTGGCCGAAAAACACCTGACCAATGTCAAGAATCTTTACGAAGTGGGTATGGCCACCAAGTTTGACCTGCTCCGGGCTGAAGTCCAGCTTTCTAATCTGAAACCTCAGCTCATCCGGGCACGTAACAGTCTGGAAGTGGCAGAACTGGGACTGAAAAATTTGCTGGGCCTGGACCTCAATCAGCCCATCAAGATTAAAGGAGAGCTGAGCTTTGAAGAGAAGCAGATTAACCTGGATGAAGCCGTTCAGAAAGCACTGGCCAACCGGCCTGAGCTTCACCAGCTCAATTACCAGAAACAGATGGCTCAGGAGATGTTCAAGTTAGCCAGGGCGGCTGATTTACCCACTCTGGCTCTTGGTGGTTCTCTGAATTACTGGGCCAACAACCTGAATTTTAGAAAGAACACCTGGGAAAATTATTACACCATCAGTCTGGTTCTTAATGTGCCTATTTTTAACGGGTTTGCCAACCAGGCCCAGGCTGCTCGAGCCACAGCGCTGGCCAGGCAGCTGGAATATTCGCTAAAGGGATTGGCGGAAAACATTAAGCTGGAAGTGCAGCAAGCCATGCTTAATTATCAGCAGGCGAAAGAAGCTCTTCTGTCGCAGGAAAAGAACGTGGAACAGGCCGAGGAAGCCGTCCGTTTAGCGGAGTTAAACTATTCGGAGGGTCTGGCCACCACCCTGGATGTAACCTCAGCCCAGGTGGCTTTGAGTCAGGCCCGGACCAATTATGCCCAGGCACTTTATGATTGCCTGATGGCTTTAGCCCAGCTGGAAAAAGCTACGGGCGAATCAGCCCTGACCGGCAAAACAGATTAAATCGGCTGATTCTGATAATTTTCCCGTGAACGATAAGGAGGAATAAGATGAGAACAGCAAAAATCAGGATTTTAGCGGTAACTATGATGCTGGCTGCTCTGATAGGATGCCAGAAACCGGCAGATAAAACCAACCAGTCTGGTGTGGTGGAAACAAAAGCTTCGCCGGTTAAGGTTTATAAGGTTAAAAAGCAAAAAATTTCTGAAAAATTAGTTTACACGGCCACCATTGAACCATGGAAAAAACAAGCTATTACACCCGAGGTTTCGGGCAAAATAGCCAGAATTTACGTGGCTGAAGGAGACAGAGTTAGCAGAGGACAACTGCTGGCGGAACTGGATACTCAATCAATTAGATTACAATTGCAGCAGGCTGAAGCCGCTTTAGCGGCGGCTAAGGCTAACCTGGAAGATGCTCAAAAGAATTTTGACAGGATGGACCGGCTCTTTAAAGAAAAAGCGGTTTCAGAACAGCAGTACGAAAAATCTCGACTGGCTTTGGAAGCGGCGCGAGCTCAGAGAGATCAAGCCGAAGCGGCCGTTAACCTAGCCAAGCACGCCCTGGATGTCTCAATTATGAAAGCCCCATTTGATGGAGTTATTGCTTCCAAAAATGCCGAAGAGGGGGATGTCATCAATCCGATGATGGGTGGATTAACCGCTACCGCCGGGGTGGTTACCTTGGTCAATTATTCTAAAGTAAAAGTTAAAATTGACGTTTCTCCTGATGATGTCAAAAAAATTGCCAGGGGACAAAAAGTTTATGTTCAAAGCTATGATATACCCGGTCAGAAATTTGAAGGGGAAATCACTGTAGTTAATAGCAGTGCTGATCCTCAGACCAAGAAATTCCGGGTAGAAGCCCTGGTCAATAATCCGGAACTTGTGCTTAAACCAGGAACTTTTGGCCAGGTCATCATAGAGGTAGTTTCCAAGGAAGATGCTCTGGCTGTTCCTCAAAGAGCCCTGCTTGGTAACTGGTATGTTATGGTAACGGAAGGGAACAAAGCCGTGAGAAGGAATGTGACTATTGGCCTTAAGAACACCGACCTGGTGGAAATTATTTCCGGTTTAAAAGAAGGCGAATTAGTTATAGTTGAAGGAAATTTTGGGCTGGCTGATGGCAGCCAAGTAGAAGTTGAAGGAGAGGTAGAAAAATGAAACTGCCTGAATTTTCGGTCAAACGTAAAGTCACCACCTCGATGATCGCCATGATTCTGGTGGTCTTCGGGTTGATTTCCATCTCCAGGTTAGGTCTGGATTTATTCCCGGACCTGGAATATCCGACAGTTTCTATTATCACCACTTATCGTGGAGCTTCACCCGAGGATATAGAAACAACCATTACCCAGAATATAGAGCAATGGGTCAGTTCGGTTAAAGGAGTTAAAAAAATAACTTCTACCAGCTCAGAAGGAGCTTCTATCGTCAGCGTTGAATTTGAATGGGGAACTAATCTGGATTTTGCCGCCCAGGATATCAGAGATCAGATTGGTCTTTACAAAAAATATTTACCAGAAAATGCCTCCGACCCGCTGGTGGTTAAGTTTAATCTGTCGCAACTTCCAGTCATCTATTATGGGGTCACGGCCGGTGGCAGTATGTCCACTTACCGGTTAAAACAGCTGATTGAAGACGAAGTCAAACCGCGCCTGGAAAGACTTGATGGGGTGGCCTCGGCTCAGGTTTTTTCCAGTGACCAGAGGGAAATAAGGGTTGAGGTAGATAAGAATGCCTTGATTGCCTATAACTTGCCTTTGAACCAGGTGCTTATGGCGCTAGCCGCAGAAAATGTCAATACGCCGGCCGGTGATTTAATCGAGGGTCATGAGGACCTGACGGTCAGGACTATTGGTGAATTTAAGAGTGTAGATGATATCAATAAGGTAGTAGTTGGGGTGTCTCCGAAGGGTCAGCCAATTTACATAAAAGATATCGCTCAGGTAAAGGACACCTTAAAAGAGACCAGAACACTCGGCCGGGTCCAGGGCGAAAACGGGGTCTTTCTGATTATCAACAAGCGGTCTGGAGCCAATACTGCAACTGTGGGCAAAGCGGTGAAGCAAGAAATGGCCAAGATCAATTCTATCCTGCCCAAAGAGGTCAAGTTCACTGCCGTTATGGATCAACAGGATATGATCAGTCGGGTAACCAGCCGGACAGCCAGTACAGCCTGGCAGGGTGGCCTGCTGGCCATGCTTATTATCTTCCTTTTCCTTAGGAACTGGCGCCCGACGTTTATCATTTCCCTGGCTATTCCGCTTTCCATAGTGACCACTTTTATTGGGCTTTATTTTGCGGGCTACACTTTTAATATTATGACTCTGGCTGGCTTAGCCCTTGGGGTGGGCATGTTGGTGGACAATGCCATCGTGGTCATTGAGAACACTTTTAGGCACATAGAACTGGGAGAACCAGTGGATGGAGCCTCAATCATCGGCGCTTCCGAAGTGGGCATGGCTATAACCGCTTCCACTTTGACCACAGTTATTGTCTTTCTGCCCATTTTGTTTGCCAGTGGTATAGTAGCCAAAATGACCACAGCTATGGCTTTAACTGTTACCTTGGCTCTGTTATCTTCTTTGTTTGTGGCCCTGACTATTGTTCCGCTGTTTTCTTCGCTTCTCTACAAAGCCAGAGGGAGTGAAATGGCTGATGAGAGGGCCATGAAAGAACCCCAGTTTGAAGGTGGCCGCCGCTTTTATCGTCGTCTGCTGGTTTCAGCTTTGAAAAAAAGGAAAACAGTTCTAGCCGTGGCTTTTGGGGCTTTTTTAATTTCCTTAGCCGTAATTCCTTTTTTGCATATGGAATTTATGCCAGAATCAGACCAGCAGCAAATTATACTTAAAATCACCCTGCCCGTGGGTACATCTCTCGAAGAAACTAATAGGGTTTTAAGCCAGGCCGAAAATTTGTTTTTAAAGCAACCTGAAGTTCTGGCAGTTTCAGCTATGGCTGGTTCTTCGGCTGAACGAAATGCCATGAGTGCTGGTGGCCCGATGAGTTTAAGCGGTCCCAATGAGGCTATGTTAATGGCCAGACTGGTGCCCAAGGAGAAAAGAAAATATTCAGATAAGGAAATTCTGGAAAGAGTCAGAAAAATGCTGCCCAGATTGGAAAATGTCAAGTTTGAACAGATTAATATGCAATCAGCCATGCTCAGCGGTGCCGCCGCTCCGGTAGAAATAAAGATTTTTGGCAAGGATTTAAATGTATTAAAACAATTGGCTGATGAAGTAGTAAAAAAAGTCAGTGATGTTAAAGGATTACGGGACGTAACCCATGGTCTGGTTCAGGGCTCGCCGGAGTATCAATTTACTCTTGACCGGGAAAGAGCGGCCCGGCTCGGATTATCCATAGGCCAGATTTCGGACCTGGTGTTGACTTCCACTCAGGGCAAAGTGGTTAACAGATACAGAGAAGGGAAAGACGAGTTTGATATAAGAGTGGTACTGGCAAAAGAGTACCGTGATAATCTGGATGAAATTAAGACCTTGCCCCTCATGAATCAGGCGGGGCGGACCATTTATCTGGCTGAAGTTTCCGATTGGAAGCGGGGTGAAGGCCCGGTTAAAATAACCCGGGAAAACCAGGTTCGGGAAGTTTCCGTCACCGCTAATATTATCGGTCGGGATTTAGGAAGTGTGGTCAAGGACATAAGGGCTAGATTGGCTGATTTTCAGAAGCAGTTACCTGAAGGGTATTTTATTGAATATGGTGGCGATTACGACCAGATGGTCTCAACCTTTAAAGTTCTAATTTTCGCCATGGTCCTGGCCATTCTTCTAATTTATATGGTTATGGCCGCCCAGTTTGAGCATTTTCTCCATCCATTCGTAGTTATGTTTACTCTGCCTTTGGCTTTAATTGGTGTAGTCCTGGGGCTGGTAGTGGCCGGTCAATCTATCAGCTTAATTTCTCTGGTAGGCGTGATAATTCTGGCTGGGGTGGCAGTAAATAACGGAATAGTAATGATTGACTATATCAATCAATTAATAAGAAAAGGCATGGATAGAAGGAAAGCAGTGGTGGAGGGTGCAGTAACCAGGCTGCGGCCAGTTTTGTTAACGGCCTTGACCACCATCATCGGTACTATTCCTATGGCAGTGTCCAAATCATCAGGTTCGGAAATGAGGTCCCCGATTGGTGTGGTTATGGTTGGCGGCCTGACGGTTTGTACTTTACTGACGCTGTTTATCATTCCCATTATTTACAGTCTGATTAATAAAATTTCTTTTAAAGAGTACCAGGCAGAAAAAACTGAACAGGAAACCACTTGAGATAAATCGGTGGTAGAAAAAGGGGCAGCTACCAGCTGCCCCTTTTTTATTTCAGATTTTATTTCAGAGCCTTCTTCTTTCTTGATGACGGCGCTGGTTTTAAAGAAAAAATAATTTACCTGGCCAGCCACCTCCTCATCTTTATACAGAGATATCGCCTGATTATTCCCTTTTCGTTTAAAGCCCAGCCAGAAACCGAAATTTGCCTCTAAACGAAAAATTTATTATTCTTTAATTAAAATTGTCTGCTTGGAGGAATACGGGGTGAAAACCTTGGCTAAAAAAAATATCGTGGTTAAGCTTCTGGTAGTCATTGTTTTTCTTTTTGCTCTGGTGACTGTTTCTGGGGCTGGAAATTCTCCCAGAAGACTCATACGCCTTGATGCTTCCATCCTGCCTGAAGGTCCGTTGAGAAGCTGGAAAAACCTGGGTGTGCTCGGCGGCGAGTTTGTTCCGGTGTTTAAGGTAACTCCTTCTGTTAAGACCGTGAAGGGCCAGAAAGCCTGTGACCTGACGGCGGTGGATGTGCTGCTTCGCTCCACTTTTTCTCCTCCTGCTTATCTTAACGGCCAGAATCCTTTCACCGTCCTGGCCCGGGTTTTCCTGCCCGAGCTGGCTTTACATCGGACAATTTTAGCCTGGTCCTTGGAACCCGGACAGGCAGCCATCATCGGCGTAGGTAAAGCCAGAGATGCTGCTTTCAGTAACCTGGGGACGCTGAGACTTGGCTATGCCGGCGGTTATCCAGAACCGCAGCTCTGGCATCTGGTGGCCGTGGTTTATGATAAGCAGAAATTAAGAGTTTATGTGGACGGCTGGCTTAAGGGGGAAAAAGAGACTTCTCTGAAAATCAGGCCTGATAGATATTTTTATCTGGGGGGCCAACAATTAGGAAATTTTCCTTTGCCTTTTGACCCCCTTAATGGCTACCTGGCTTCTCTGGAACTTATTGATACAGCCCTGACGGCCCAGGAAGTCTGGCAGGCGGCCGGACACCGCGAAGCCATACCTCTATTTCCCGCAGACAACCAGAATGTTGAGGAACTGAGCCTTTCCTTGAAATGGGAGAAAGGAGATGACCGGACCGCTTCTTACCAGGTTTATTTTTCCGGAAAAAGAGAAGAGGTAGAGAGGACGGAGAAAAAAGCCTTGAAGGCCACTCTTCCGGCAGGGACCAATTACTACGAGATAACGGCTCTGGAACCGGGTCAGGTTTATTTCTGGCGCGTGGACCAGCTGGACGCCCAGAAAAAATTGCTCCAGCCAGGTGTCATCATGAGCTTCAAAGTGGATGAGGGAAAAGCCCGGAACCCCGAACCGCACCACCTGCACGGCAGCGTCAGCCGCGAGATTAAACGGGTGCGCTGGACACCAGGTAAGTGGGCGGTCTCCCAGGATGTTTTTTTCAGCCCGGACCCCAAGAAACTGGAAAAAAGTAAGCCGCTGGTGAAAGACCTCCGGCCGGAGATGAGCTTTTTCTTTTTGCCCGGAAAGGAGGCTTCCTACGGTCAGCCGTTTTTCTGGAGGGTTGATACCAGAACGGCACGAGGGAAGACCATTAAGGGAGAAACCTGGAGTTTTCGGATTCAGGATAATCCAGCTGACGAGGACCTGACTTTCTTCGTGGCTGCGGACCCCCATTATGGCGGCAGCCTGAAAGCCAGAGAAATCAACCAGCTGATGGTGCGTGAGATGAACTCCATGCCCGGTCAAATGTATCCGGAAGATTTTGGCTTAAAAGGAAAGATTCATACCCCGCGGGGTGTGATTATTCTTGGTGACATCGTGGATGATGGTGAAGCGCCGGATGTTCTTTCTACCTGGCAGGAATACGTAGAGGATTTTGGTTTAAAGGGGGAAGGCCTCTTAGCCTTCCCGGTTTATGAAGGGTTTGGGGAGAACGATGGGCCTTCCAACGGCCTGGTCCGAAATAATCTAAAAAACCGGAATAAGATACGCCCCTCTATTCGCAGCCTTTCGGCTGATGGCCTGCATTATTCCTGGGATTGGGGCAAGGTGCATTTTGTCCATCTTAATCTCTATCCCGGAAGAGCCGGCGAAGAATTGCTGAATTACTGGCACCGCCGGATTTCCAGCGATGCCCGCTATCCGAAATACAGCCTGGACTTTCTGATTGAAGACCTGCGAAGAAACGTGGGCGGTCCTGACCGGCCGGTGATTATCTTCCAGCATTACGGTTTTGATTCCTGGAGTGAAACCTTCTGGACCGAAAGAGAGAGAAATGCTTTTCTAAACGCCATTGAGCCTTACAATGTGGTAGCTATTTTCTGGGGCCATTCGCATGTTTCCCAGGCCTTTAGCTGGAATGGCATCAAGACCTGGTGTGCGGGTACGCTGAATAACGACCCGGCCCCTGGTGAATTTCTGGTGGTGAACATCAAGACTGGCCGGCGGAGTGGTGAGATGATGGTGGCAGAGCGCACGGCTGGCAAATGGGTCAGGGGCGAAAAATTTACTTTTCCGATGAAGAAAAGCCAGAAAAAGAAATAGAGTTAAGCCCTCTCATTCCTTGGGCTTGAACTTGAGAAAGGCGCCGATGTTGCCGTAGTGGTCAAGACGCGAGGGCGGAGTAATCTGATAAACGGGTATATTGCGGCTCATGGCCAGTTCCAGCGCCTCGTCTACCACATCAACTGCTTCTTCTGTTTTTATCCGGCAGTTCGGGCAATCTTCTTCATTTAAGAACAGCCGGTGGCAACCTGGACAGACTTTCCCGGGTTTGGAAAAGTTATGGGTAACCAGGATAGACTGGACTTCAAAAGAATTAAGCCGGCGGAGTGTATCAGCCAGTCCGGAAACCGCTCTTCCTCCGCTTTCCAGCTCGGAAACAAATTTTTTAACCAGTTCTTCCTCTTCTTTTTTCTTCAGCTTATCTTCAATTTCCAGGCATTCTTTCAAGATTTTGGAAGGCTTTGTTTCCGGCCGGGCTTTGACCCGTCCAGCCAGCTTGTTCCGGACATAGGTATGAAAATGTTCCTCAAGTTTGGGATAATACTGGTCGTCGCAGCCGACCAGCAGCCAGTTAAAATTATTCTGCTTCAAAATTTCAAACGTGCGGTTGGCCGCTTTCTTGAGATGTTCCAGAAGCATGGCTTCTACGTGCCTTTCTATTTTCTTGGCTTCATTACCTTCAAAGCCACCTTCTTTAACCTGCTTGGGAACTTTGCTTTCCAGAGTATCCAGAAGTTTAATTTCACCAAGAAAGACTTCATACCAGACAGCCTTTTTCCTGTTTAGCAGAAAAACGCAGGTTTTTTTGTATTTTTCTAAAATGGCCGCCAGCGGCCTGGTGTAAAAATCAAAGTCCTGGACAATCCGGTTTCTTGGGCCATGGGGTAATTCCAGCTCCTGCCAGAAATTCTGACCTGAGCAGCTGAAGAGGGCCAGGCCCGGGGCTTTCCAGGAATTCAATTTGAGAGCACAAAATTGGGAAATCTTTTCCAGGTCGTCCAGGAGAGACTTTTTTTGTTCTTTGTTAAGTTCAGCCTTCTCCAGGGCCATCCGTGCCTGGTTGACCAGAGCCTTGTAGGCGGCGTTGATGGCTTTGAGCGATTGCTGGCCTTTATCCGTGTTCAGGTAAAAACTGGTCGCCTGATAAGGATGGGTTTTGATTTTTGCCAGCATTTCCACTTGAGAAGAGCTGTTAAATTTCATGGGACCTCCTTTTTAAGGTTTTTGAGTTTTTTAGATGATGGCTTGAAAGCAAAAGCATAAAAAGATGAACACCTAAAAATTTTAGAACTATCTATCTTTGGGGAAAGAAAGCTTGGACAAACGGCTCTTTTGAAAGCCACTGATTTTAAGTTAACCATTCCCCGGGCTTTTGTCAAGAAGAAAATTCTTTCAGGTTAGGACATGGTATCCAGTCTAAGGGGAGTATCTGGAAGCGGCGGGGTGGCAGTCCGGCGGTCGGAATTCGGTTAGAAGAAGCGGGAATATTTATTAGGTTAGTGCTTGAAAAAGCAGGGCTTCCCCCTTAAATATTTTGTTGAAACTCTTAAACGAAAGGAGGAGGAAGCCCCAGTGACAGAAAATATATACCCTACTTACTATGAACTTGGCAAGAGTGCACCGCTTCTGGCCAGGAAGGATATCGTCAGGGCTTACGAGGAGACGGGGAATATCTCTGACGTAGCGAGGTTGTTCTGGACCACTCGCCAGACGGTGCGTAAGGTGTTGCGGAGAGAGAGAAAGGGGCCCGGACGAGCTTGAGTATCTGCCGAAAGGGCCAAAACGCTCTTCCATAAGAACCTGGGCTGCAGGGTTAATTCTCTGTCCTTTTTTCAACCTTGGGAGTTTTGGGTTTTTTCGGCCGGGGTGGTAGCTTGATAACCGTGGTGTCAGCAATTTTATCATGCATGGTCAGGCCATTTTTATGCCAGAGGACCTGTAAAAAACCAAGGGAAAGAAATAAGCCAGAGCAGACGTAACCATGAGCCCGTTCAAAGCACTGATACCAGCTCAGCCGGGGTTTGCCTTCCAGGTCAATTACTTTCAGACGGAATAGCTTTTTGCCCGGGCTCTGACCTTTTAATCTAAAAAAGAGCACAAAATAAAGCAGGGTAATCACGTATTCTTTGATTACTTTGTAAGCCCGGTCTTCTTCTCTTTTGGTGGCTGACTGTGAGATTTCTCTTGAAGCCGTCTCATTCAGCATTTCGGGAAAATCCGCTCTCAACTCTGTCCAGTACCTTTTAAGAATTTCCTCTTGGCTTAAAGTCTCAGCTTTCTCATATTCCACCGGAGGTAGCTTCTCCTTGAGTATCTTGAGGCAGGCCTTTTTTAATTCTGTTTCTTCTTGTTCTTCTTGTTTTTTTTCAACGTAGGTACCTTTGTTAAGGTCAACGGTCAGCTTACCACCTTCCTTGACTTCCTCAGCCATTTTGGCGGCCGGTGAGGGCTTTTGGTTAACGCAGGCTCTGATTTCTGCGTAACCGCTGTAAACAACAGAAGAGATAATGCCGATAATCAGAGCGTCAACCAGGAAAGCCAGTCCGCGGCGGACAAAGCCAGCCTGCTGGGGGTGAGCTTTGTGCTGGGGAAACAGTTTTTTTAATTTTTTAAACAAGGTCCGGTTAAATCCTTTGTTAACATCTTAAACTGTTGAGGCGGGAATGGCAAACAAATATTTCAATTTCTTCGAGGGGCGTCGCGGTGCTTTCAGGTCAGGCCAGTTAAGCAAACATCTTTACAGAAGGCTAATAAATTTATATAATATCAGCTGCTTTTCCGAGGCTGGTTGCGGAAGTGGCGGAATTGGCAGACGCGTAAGCCTCAGGAGTTTATGGCCGAAAGGCCGTGTGGGTTCGAGTCCCACCTTCCGCACCACCTAATTTTTATTTTATGCCCCAGCCAAAAAGCCTGCTGTTAATCAACCCCTGGGCCTACGATTTTACCGCCTGCGATTTCTGGCTCAAACCCCTGGGTCTTCTTTATCTGGCCTCCATCCTGAAAAAATACACCTACCTGAAAATTGATTATCTGGATTGCCTTGATGTCCAGCAGCTTGGCTCTGATTCTGGATACAAACCAAGGATAAAAGCGGACGGCCGGGGGAGCTTCTTCAAAGAAGAAGTGGCCAAACCCGAGGTTTTCCGGTCTATTCCCCGACGGTTTTCTCGCTATGGGCTTCCTCTCGCCCTGGTAGAAGCCAGGTTAAAACAAACACCAGTACCTGAAGCAGTGCTTATTACCTGCACCATGACCTACTGGTACCCTGGGGTTCAGGCTATGGTGGAGCTGGTAAGAAAGGTTTTTGGCCGCTTGCCCATCATCCTGGGTGGAATCTATGCTACGCTCTGCCCAGAACATGCCCAAAAAAATTCTGGAGCCGACCTGGTGATAAGCGGTCCGGCCGAGAATAAAATCCTGAAAATTATAGCCGAGGTAGTTGGCTCCCGGTACCTCAAAGAAGACGGCCCAGAGGCGAATTTCGTTGCTTTTGATGACTTGCCTTCTCCTGCCTATGAATTATACGGTCAGCCAGAAACTGTTTGCCTGATGACTTCGCGGGGCTGTCCTTTTAATTGTTCTTACTGCGCCAGTCGCCTTATTTTCCCAGCTTTTCAGGCCAGGAAGCCAGAAAAGGTAGTGGAAGAGATCATGACTTTTAAAAAGACTTTAAACATAAAACACGTGGCTTTCTACGATGATGCTCTGCTTCTTAATAAAGATCAGCATCTCAAAAAAATTTTGCGGATGATTATTGAAAACAAGCCTGACCTTAAGTTTCATACACCTAACGGCCTTCAGGTGCGAGAACTGGACGAAGAGCTGGCCAGATTAATGAAAGAAGCCGGGTTTCAATCCATATTTCTGAGTCTGGAAACAGCCGACCCGCATTTGCTGGAGGAGACCGGCCCCAAGGTTAAACCTTCTGAACTGGAACAAGCGCTGAGACATCTTCAGGCTGCCGGCTTTAACCCTGCTGACATCTCGGTTTATCTGTTAGTTGGATTGCCGGAACAGGACAAAAAACAGGTGCTGGAGAGCATAGAGTTTGTCAGAAAGCTGGGAGCCAGGCCCAGACTGGCCTATTTTTCACCAGTCCCCGGAACCTTAGAGTGGAAAAGACTAACAGAAACCGGGAAGCTACAGCCCGATTCAGACCCCCTGCTGCAAAACAAGCTGGTTTTCCCCTATTTCTGGAGTAAAATCGCCCCCGAAGATTTGACGGAAATAAAATCCAGACTCCTGAAAAAGAGTTGATTTACAACCTTAAGAGAAATAAGCTATTATAAAAGAAAAGGGTTAAAAATGAAAAAACTTAAAAATCAGCTTCTCCTTTTTGCTTTTTCAGGCATTTTGATCCTGGGCTTGGCTTCCTGTGCCTCCTACCGGCTGGAAAAAAAACTCAGTCCTGAAGATTCCGAATGGTTATCTGAGGTGCGCTACATCATCACACCAGAAGAACGGAAGATATTCCTGGAGATGCCGGAGTCAGAGAGAAAACAGTTTAAAGAAGATTTCTGGAAAAGACGGGACCCGGACCCGGACACAGAAGTTAATGAGTTTAAAGTTGAATATTACAAGCGAATTGAGCAAGCTAATAGATTGTTCCAGGGCGAAGGGCGGCCAGGCTGGTTAACTGACCGGGGACGCATCTACATACTTTTTGGTCCGCCGACCGAGAGACAGACTTTTCCCATGGAAGCCCGCGGCTATTGCCGGGAAGTCTGGTACTACGGGTCTTTTCCTGTCATCTTTGTGGACGAAAACTGTTCTGGTAATTATGTTCTTTCAGCTATCAACCTTGAGCACCTGCAGGATTTAAACCTGGCGCAGAACTATTTTCAGAAAAATACGATTACTCAAGAAAAGACGTTTTTTGATTATGACCTTAAAGTGTCAAAGGTGGAGAGAAGTTCAGAGGCAGTTAAGTTTCTGGTGACCCTTTCCATGTCGTACGATGAAATCTGGTTTGAAGTTAAGGACAACGCCAGCCTGGAAGCTATGATTTATCTCAAGCTGGAACTCAAAAATAAAGCTGGCCAACTTGTCTGGCAGGGAGAAAAATCTTTTGCCCTGGCTTTTAAAGATGAAGATGAGCTCAAAAGACAGGAAGTGAACAAATTCAAGGGAGATTTTGAAGTGCTAATTCCCATCAGTGAAGCTAACCCGCTGCCGCCCGGAATATATTTACTCTACAGCAGTGTGAAACAGAAGACAGAAGGCAAAGAGATTAAAAAGGTGCGGGAAATAAAATTGTAGTCAAGAAAATAGTTCTGCTTCTTTTATTTTGCTGAGGCCAGCCGAAAACCTCAATCAAAATCTCAGCCGAAAACAAAGTTGAGCTGTTCTGGTGCCATAAGCAGCCAGAATTTTGTGGTAGAAAGGCGAGAAAATCCTGGTCCCGTGGTTTGTTCCTTCAGTTTCTGGGTACCAGTACCCACCTTCATCATACTGCGTTATGGTGTATTTCTTGCCCAGAAGGTTAAGGATGTCAACCCAGACGTTCAGGTTGGTTCCTGAGCTGAGTCTGAGGTTCTTTTCCAAGCGGAGGTCCAGGCTCTCAAAGAAAGGATAGCGCCTGGTACCAGGTTCTTCCAGCAGAACAGTAACCGGGGTATTGCTTGCTCCATGGGCTTCCAGCCAGCTCTGTGGTGGCACGATGGTCACGGTTCTTAACCAGGGGGTACCGCTGTAGCCATAGAATCGAGCACTCAGGAAGAAATCCCTGGGTAGCTGGTAAGTGCCCATAACCTGGAAAATGAAGGGCCGGTCAAGGTCAAGTCTTGAGTTAGTGGAAAGGTTCAGAAAAGAGTTGGGCGAGTTAGCCAGCTGGGTCAGGGCGCTAGAAGCCACCCGGCTTAAGCCGGCGTTACCAGTAGCTTTGCTCCAGGTAGCAGAGGCCAGGAGCTGCCATTTACTGGACATCTTTTTCCGGAAAACTAACTGCCAGCCGGAGTAATGTTGTTTTAAGCCCTTAACGTTGTTCAACCTGGTAAAATAAGCCGGAGCGCTGGCAGACGGGAAGTAGACTGTTATCGGTGTATCTCCCTGTCCAGAACCACCAGGGACGATGGTACTGAAGGGAACCCACCAGGAAGAAGCCTCTTCCAGCTGATACCATTCCCGGTCATTATCCGGGTCATAAAGCACATCTTCAATTAAGTTCTTTTTGCTTCGGTCAAGATAGGCCAGAGAAACGGTCATGTTCTCCTGGATTTTTTGCTCCACGGCTACTGTCCATTCGGTGACAGAAGGCGGTTTTAGACCAGGGGCTACTCTCTTTCTAAAGTAATCATTCTGGTGGACACGATAATCTTCTGGGAAAAGCTCCAGGGTGTCGTCTACATCTACCTTTTTGTCTCCGTTTTCATCGTACCAGTAGAAAAGATGATAATTACCGGGAGAAGCGGGAGAGAAATTCATCAGATAGCTTAGGGAAAGGTTTTCGGCATAACGGTTAAAGGAAGCTTTTAGCAGCGTATTTCCCTTACCAAAAACATCAAACACCACCCCTAACCGGGGTGAAAGAGTGTGCCAGATGAGCATGTTGTCCCAGCCGTTAAGTCTCTGAGCGCTGTAGGGATTAAGGCCGTAAATGGATTTAATCAGGGCATTGCCGTAAAGAATAGAAGTAACGTTTCCGCTGGAGCTCATGTACACTGGTGCAAGACCTGATTGGGTTCTTTCAAATTTAAGCCCCAGAGAAAAACTTAACCGGGAACCAAGGGAAAAATTATCACGGGCATAAAAAATCAGCCGATGAAGGGAAGAACCCTGCTTCAGGCCATCCTCGGTGGCGCTGGCCAGGTAGAAGCCAATCAGACCCTTGCCTACCAGGTTGCCGCTTACAGGTGAAAATCCTTCAGAGTAATAATACGGACTACCAAAAAGGTAAAAATAGAGCAGGTTGTCGTTTTTCCAGACCGAGTAAGAAGCGGTGCTGCTCTCATACTCGGCTCCAGCCAGAAGTTCGTGATTTATCCCCAGAAAGTTTTGCCAGCGCGTAGCCGAGATACCAACTCTAAAGACGTTGTTTTTGTTCTGGTCGTTGTATGGACCGCTTCCCCAGGCATAACCTGTTCCCAGGTCAACATAGCGCGGGTTATCCTTTCCCGATGGGTAAAGGAGTCGTGGCCGTTTGTTGGCGGTGTAGAACAGAAACCCAGTGGCTGTGGTCTCGGAATCAATCTTGTAACTGCCAGTGAGGTTAAAAAGAAAAAGATTCTGCCCGTTGATGCCCATGGTGGCAATTTGAGGGGTAGTTACAGACACAAGGTCGGGGTCCACCGTTTGATTATCGCGGTTGTAGCTTATAAGCAGAGAAGCCCTCAACTCAGGCATGACCTGGGTGGTCACTCGCAGCAGGGAGAAGAAATCCTTGGCTTTCCAGCTATACTTGGGATAGATAATATTGTTGGGGTCTCTCCAGGGCTGGAATGGTGTGGACCTGGATTTCTGGTTGTACCGGAAGCTGGTAAAATACCACACCCGGTCAGGCATGATGGCTCCCCCGAAGTTCATGGAAAAATCCAGGTTGTATTTTTCTTTGATTACGGAACCGGGGTCTACCAGGCTCTGGGAGTCGGGATGCCAGAGGTTGTGGACCAGGTTCCCGCCCGTAGCAAAAAATTTGAGTTCTCCTGAACCTGAATTACTGCCCTGTAATGGAATAATTTTGATAAAAGCTCCAGGAGTGCTGTAGGTTTCTACCGGGTGAGCGGCAGCTTCTACCTGCACTTCTTCGGCCCAGTCTACATCTAACAGGGCGTTGACCGACCGGTCCAAGGGCTGGTTCAGCTCATTAGCCAGAAAAGTGACCGCATTATCTCTGGCGGTGGAACCATTAACTGAAAAGCTTAAATCCGCTGGCACTTTTTCGGGGGAAAAACCAGGAACCAGGCTCAACAATCCTTTGAGGTCCCTGGTTTTCGGGATGTGAGCCAGGATATCACGGTCCAGAATGTAGGAGACACCCGGTGATTCTTTATCCAGCTCTGGCAACGGTATAAGGAGGATCTTTTCTTCTTCTTCTTTTTCACTTGGCTCAAGAATTACGTCCAGCTTTATGGTCTTGCCTGTTTCCACTTTTAGTTCATTGATGACGACGGAAACAAAGCCGGGCGCTTCCACCATCACCTTGTAAACGCCAGGTGGCAGGTCAACAAAATGATAATTTCCGGATTTTTTTGTCAGGTAGTATTCCACACCGACCAGACTGGGCGATAAAAGTGATAAATAAGCACCGGTGATAGGTTTGCCCTGTTTGTCCAGGATCCGTCCTTTTATGTCGCCCGTGGTTCTGATAGTAGCTTCCAGACTGGTAAGAGCGACTAATATGAGAATCAAAAAGATTATGGTCAGCTTAAATTTGGTCAAACTTAAATTTCGCCTTTGGCCTAACACCTGTTCCTCCTTTTTCCAGCTAGTGTCTCTTCTTCAAATTATTTACCTGAATATTTTGTCATAAATCTGGTAAGTTTCTTTTCAGGTTGAGATAAGGATATCATTATATAATTTTTCACCACTTTTTGTATCAAAATACTTAAACTTTTTAAAGGGGAAAAAGTTACCAGCGGTTCAGGAAAAGGGAAAACCGGCCGCCCTATGTTTTAGAGCTGGTCCTGCGGACCTGATGCCTGGCCCAGGCAGCCGCGCCGATAAAACCAGCATCGTTTCCTAAACTGGCTTTCTTAATCTCACAGCTGGCCAGACTGAAGGGGATAGCTCTATTTTTAACTTCAGAAAGGGTGGGCTTTAACAGCCAGTTACCTGAATTCATCACTCCGCCACCCAGAATGATTTTTTCCGGGTTGAGAAAGTTGATAACGATGCTCAAACCCAAGCCCAAAAAATATCCGCACTTTTCAAAACTCCGGGCTGCTGCCGGGTCTCCTTTTCTGGCTCGCAGGTAAACATCCCGGGCGGTCAGGTCTTCATCTGTGGGCTTGAATTCCCGGTAGTTCCGGACCAGGGCCGTAGCTGAGACTTCTGTTTCCAGACAGCCCCGGCTGCCGCAGTTACAGGGCCATCCATCGGGGTTGACGGTGATGTGCCCCAGCTCTCCAGCAAAGCCTTCCGTTCCCTGCCATAATTCGCCGTTTAAAATAATGCCTGAGCCCACTCCTGTGCCAATGGTCAGGAATACCAGACTGCGAGCTTTTTTCCCGCTGCCGTAAAGGTATTCGCCATAAGCGGCCAGGTTAGCGTCGTTGTGCACAGAAAATGGAACCGGTAAAATTTTGCTCAGGGCCGGGAACAGAGGAAAATTGTTTAAAGCCTGATAATTTGGTGAGTTAAGGATTCTTTTTTTCTTCAGGCTGAAAAATCCAGCAAAACCGAACCCCACACTGTAGATTTTTTTCCCGCAGACAGAAGTCAGTTCCTGCCAGCAATCAGAAATGATTTTCAGCAGCTGCTTTATGTCCGGCGGGCTGTCGGTTTTGTTTTTATAAACAACCCTTCCCTGACTGTCTATGACTCCGTACTTTAGCTGCGTTCCCCCGAGGTCAAAACCAGCGTAAAGCATTATCCGCTTGGTAATTAATGGCTAAGCATTAAACGCTTCAACTGGCCGCCGGCGGCTTGGGGTTGTTGTCCTGGTGGGTTTCTTCTTTGCCGCTATTGACAGCTTTTTTAAAATTCCTAATGCCTTCTCCAAGAGATTTGCCCAGTTCTGGAAGTTTTCTGGCACCGAAAATGATGATGACGATGAGCAGAATCAACAAAAGCTCAGTTGGGCCAATAGAACCTAACATCACATCCTCCTTACGGAGATAAGCTCAATCTTTCTCCGTTACATACTGAAAATATACCACCCATCTTAAAAAGTCAAGAAAAGAATAAGGTCGGGCCGGGCGGGTCCGGTTGTAAAACCCTGTCTTTTCTATTAAAATAAATATCCAGCTTGCTTTTACCCGGCCTAAAATCAGGTTGGTTTAGTTATTATATCCCGTTTCTGGAATCAGGAATAAGGTGTCAGGTATGCAGGAAAAAATCAGAAATTTTTCTATCATTGCCCATGTGGACCATGGGAAAAGCACTCTGGCGGACCGCTTCATAGAGTTTACCGGTGCTCTTTCCCCGCGTGAGCTTAAAGAGCAGGTGCTGGACACCATGGAGCTGGAACGGGAAAGGGGTATCACCATTAAAGCGCAAACGGCCAGACTTAAGTACACCAGCAAATCAGGCGAAGAGTACATCCTGAACCTGATAGATACTCCGGGGCACGTAGATTTTTCTTACGAAGTTTCCCGCAGCCTGAGCGCCTGTGAGGGTGCTATCCTGGTCATAGACGCCTCGCAGGGAGTGGAAGCCCAGACTCTGGCCAACGCCTACCTGGCCATCCAGAACGACCTGGTCATCATTCCGGTTATTAACAAGATTGATTTGCCGCAGGCGGACGTGGAGATGACCCTGGAACAGCTGGAACACATTGTCGGGCTCAAAAAAGAAGAGGCGCTTTTGGTTTCAGCTAAAAAAGGAACGGGAGTGGAAGCGGTGCTGGAAAGCATTGTGCAGAGAATTCCAGCCCCAGGCGGGAATCCTGAGGCTCCGCTTAAAGCCCTTCTCTTTGATTCCTGGTTTGACCCTTACCGGGGAGTGGTGGTGCTGGTAAGAGTGGTAGATGGCCAGCTCCGGGCCGGAGACAAGATTGTTTTGATGTCTACTGGTGCTGAGTATGAAGCCGAAGAAATCGGTTACCTGACGCCCAAGCCAGTTAAAGTGGACAGCCTGAACACGGGAGAAGTGGGATATCTGGTGGCTGGCATAAAAAACCTGGCGCATGCCCGGATCGGGGAAACCATCACCCACAAACACCGTCCGGCGGCCCAGCCGTTACCTGGTTTTAAAGAAGCCAAGCCCATGGTTTTCTGCGGCCTTTATCCGGCTGGCGACAGTTCAATTGAAGACCTGCGGGATGCCCTGGAAAAACTGCGCTTGAATGATGCTTCCTTTCATTTTGAGCCGGAACATTCACCGGCCCTGGGTTTTGGTTTCCGGGCCGGCTTTCTCGGACTTCTCCACCGGGAAATCATCCAGGAAAGACTGGAGCGAGAATTCAACCTGAACCTGATTACGACTGCTCCGAGTGTCAGTTACCGGGTGACTACCACTAAAGGCGAGGTCCTGGAGGTACATAACCCTTCGGAACTGCCGGAGCCGCAATTTATTGAAAAGATAGAAGAACCAATCATAGAGGCCATCATTCTCACGCCAGACCGTTATCTGGGAAATTTGCTCCAGCTTTTAGACGACCGGCGGGGTGAACAGAAGAAGATGGAATACATCTCTACCAGTAGAGTCCTGCTGGACTACCTGGTGCCGCTCAATGAAGTGGTCTTTGATTTTTACAATCAACTGAAATCCCTCTCTCAGGGCTACGCCTCCATGGATTATGAATTGTTTGGTTACCGGGAAGCCCCTCTGGTCAAGCTGGATATCCTGGTTAATTATGAAGAAGTGGATGCCCTCTCTGTCATTGTGCACAAAGATAAAGCTTACCAGGTTGGCCGGTCGCTGGTGGAGAAACTGCGTCAGGTCATTCCCAGGCAGCAGTTTGAGGTGGTCATCCAGGCGGCCATCGGCAAGCGGGTCATCGCCCGGGAAACCATTAAGCCCTTCCGCAAGGATGTGCTGGCCAAGCTCTACGGCGGTGATTACACCCGGAAGATGAAGCTGCTGGAGAAGCAGAAAGAAGGCAAAAAGCGAATGAAACGGGTCGGCCGGGTGGACATCCCGCAGGAAGCCTTCCTGGCTATCCTGGAAGTAAAATAATTCTTTTCTCTGTCCTGTCAATTTTTTATAATAAGAAAAATCTTGCGCCGGTTATGTGGTATGTCTGAAATTCTGATGATCGAGAAAGGGGGAACATGGACGAGAAAAAAATTCAGGCCTTTTTTCAGCAGACGGCCGGTATTCTGCAGGACTTTTTACCTCCAGGTGCCTCGGTGGTTGGTCCGCTGGTTTATGCCCTGGCTGTCTGGGGACTAAAGCAGCAGGCTTCTTACCGCGAGAAAATAAGCGGCCTTAAAGTCTGGCTGTGGCCGGAAATCCTGGTCAACAAGCCCGATGACTTTATCCTTAATTTTTTCATCAACGATGAAGCTCTTAAGCAGGCCTACCAGGAGGAAATTGCTTCCAGAGACCTGAAAACTCTGCGTCAGCATTTTGCTGTTCTCTATCCACTGCTGGGCTTGCAGGACCCGTTTCTGGAAGCTTTATTCTGGCCTGAGATAGATTCCGGAAACTTTAAAAAGATAGTGGCCGACTACCAGCCAAGAGTTGAGAAGGCTTTCAAGGAAATTAAAGCCGCGGAAGACCGGTCGGATTTCTGGCCGGCTCTGGGGAGAATTTTTTCCGGTCTGGTAGAACTTGGCTGGCAGACGCTGACGGAAAGTGAGGTTAGAAGCTGGCTCAAGCAGTGGCTAAAAAATCAATGAACCCAGTAATAAAAATTTACAAAAAGTGTTACGGGGGGAATAATGAGTAAAGCGAGAAATCTGGACAATAAAGAAAACTATCGGCAAGGGAAATTATTAAGCAGCAATCTGGTTTTTCTGCTGCTGGTTCTGGTTTTAAGCCTGTGGTCCTGTTCGCTCTCCCTGGAAAAAGCTCAGGTGCATTATCTGGCAGGCCAGAAATATGAAGCCAGGTTTAAAACAGCCGAAGCCTTGAGCTGCTACCAGGCGGCCCTTCAGGAGGCGGAAAAAGAAATAAAGAGGCGACCATCAGCTACGGCCTACCTCATCAAGGGCCTGGTTGAAACCAGGTTACAGGCCTGGGAGAAAGCGGAAGAAAGCTTCCGGCTGGCCTCGCTCCTGGGTGAGGAAAAGGCAGGTGATTGGTCAAAGGAAGTAAGTCTTTACGGCCTGGCCTTAAGTTTGGAAAAGCAGGGGTTGACAGCAGGAGCCATGAAGCTCTACCGTTCCCTGATGGAGAAAGGGAAGTTGGAGCCAGTGGTGCAGGCCGCTACGGGCCGGTACCTGGATAGCCGGCTGGCTGGTCTGAACGAAAAAAACGAAGGTGAAAGGAGAAAGGTAGTTCTGGACCTGGTCAACACGCTGGAAAAAATGCTCAAAGATTATGCTAGCTGTGGTTATTACCATTATCTTCTTTCTCAGGTTTACAGCTTTGATGGAAAATACCGGGAGAGTTTTGAGGAAGCGGTTCTGGCCCGGGAGTTAGGTCTGGCTTCAGAAAAATTGCTCCGGGACAATGACGAGCAAATAATTTTTTGCTACCATAAGCTGAAACAGGTTTCGCCGGAAGAAGTCACCGGTTTTCTCCAAGCTTATAATTACTGGATTAAAAAGTGGAACTGGCGGGATGAAACCACGCCAGACTGGAAACGGAGGTAAGCATGCTACCGACCATTGCCTGGGAAAACAGAGCCGTGGTTATGGTTGACCAGCGTCAGCTTCCCTGGAAAGAAGTTTATGTAAAATGCCGCTCAGTGGAACAGGTAGCCAGAGCCATTGAAAACATGATCATAAGAGGAGCGCCAGCCATCGGGATAGCGGCTGCCTACGGGCTGGCACTGGGCCTGGCCAACTTAAAAACCGGCGAGGACCCGGGCAGAGCTTTTGATAAATTTTATCAACGCCTGTGGCGCACCCGGCCTACCGCCCGTAACCTTTTCTGGGCTTTAGAGCGAATGAAAAAAGTTTTTACCGAAAATAAAAACCGCAAACTATCTGAGCTTAAAAAAATTCTTCTGGCTGAAGCGCAGGCCATAGAAAAAGAAGACCTGGAAATCAACAAAAAGATTGGCGAATACGGCCAGACCCTCATTCCTGAAAAAGCCGTTATCCTGACCCATTGTAATGCCGGAGCTCTGGCCACGGCCGGCTACGGCACGGCGCTGGGGGTCATCAGAGCGGCGGTGGAGCAGGGGAAAAAAGTTAAAGTCCTGGCCGATGAAACCAGGCCCTTTCTTCAGGGTGCCCGGCTGACCGTCTGGGAGCTGGCCAAAGAAAAAATTCCAGTAACTTTAATCACTGATAACATGGCCGGCTGGCTGATGAGCACGGGCCAGGTAGACCTGGTCATAGTTGGGGCTGACCGCCTCGCTCAGAACGGAGACACGGCCAACAAGATAGGTACTTATTCCTTAGCCGTGCTGGCCAGGGAAAATAAAATTCCTTTTTACGTGGCTGCTCCCCTTAGCACCTTTGATTTCAGCCTGCGCACCGGCCGGGACATTCCCATTGAAGAAAGAAACCCGGAAGAGGTCAGAAAAATACGCGGTCAGTTAATAACCCTGCCCGGGGTGCCGGTTAAAAACCCGGCTTTTGATGTCACTCCTGGAAGGCTCATCACCGCCATCATTACTGAGAAAGGTATCCTCCGGCCGCCTTACCGGAAGAGTATTAAATCCCTGAAATAACGTAGTCAGGGGCAAGAACTTAAGCTAAAATATAGGTTCAAGAGTTCTGGAGAGAATTATGCCACGAAAGAAAGCGAGCTTATTGCTGGCGGTAGAAACGTCCTGCGATGAAACCTCAGCTGCCGTCCTGCAGGAGGGGAAAATTCTGAGCAACGTCATCCTGTCCCAGGATGAGATTCATTCACCCTACGGCGGGGTGGTGCCTGAGCTTGCTTCCCGGCAGCACATTAAAGCGATTGATTTTGTGGTCAGCGAAAGCCTGGAGAAGTCAGGCGCCAAGCTCCAGGAGCTGGACCTTTTTGCCGTGACCCAGGGACCCGGGCTCATTGGTTCACTCCTGGTGGGGCTCACCTTCACCAAAGGGCTGGCTTATTACTACCAGAAGCCCTTAATTGGCGTGGACCACCTTCAGGCCCACATAGAAGCAGCCTTTGTGGAGAATCCGGACGTTGAGTACCCGGTTCTGGCTCTTTTGGTTTCAGGCGGCCATACTTCGCTCTACTTTCTGGAAGCGCCACTGAGTTATAAACTTCTGGGCAAGACCAGGGATGATGCGGCTGGAGAAGGCCTGGACAAGGTGGCCAAATTTTTAGGCCTCGGCTATCCAGGCGGGCCGGTCATTGAAAAAAACGCCGAGGGCGGTGACCCGCAGCGTTTTAAATTTTCTCTGCCGCGGATGAAAACTTCCGGTTATGATTTTAGCTTTTCCGGGTTGAAGACCGCTGCCCTGAAAATCATTAGAGAAAACAACCTGGATGCCCGGCATCCAGAGCTCAGACATTTTCTGGCCAGCTTTGAAGAAACGGTCGTCCGGGCGCTTCTGGAAAACGTCAAAAAAGCCCTGATGGAGTTCAGGCCGAATTCCCTGGTGCTCTGTGGCGGGGTGGCCAGAAACAAGAGGTTGAGAAGCTATTTTGCTGAGCTGGCGGCCGAAAACAAACTTCCTGCTTTTATTCCTTCACCCCGGCTGTGCACGGATAATGCCGGGATGGTCGGGGCTTTGGCCTGGAAAAAATATCAGCTACAGGGTCAGGCAGTCCTTGACCTGGAACTTGATGCCTACCCCCGCTAAGGCTACCTGATTTCTTCAGCCGGGAGAAAAAAGTTTTCTGAAAGACCGAAGGCTTTCGCTTTAATTCATTCTTCCGGCTTCAAGCTGGTCGTTTTTGAATTGCTCGTTTTCAGCTTCTGGTTTAGACCTTATCTTGACCCGGTTTAAGCCGCCGGATTTTAAGCCGTCATAGCTTTTGAGCTCGAGTTCTTTCCCTGATGATTTGTCTCGTGAGAAAAAAAGCTGGTTATTAACGTTTAGTTTTCTGGTGATGGATGAACTCCCCCATACTATAACTTTGCCTTCTCTGCGACGTATAAATAAAGAGGATGGCAGGTGAAAAGGCAGATAAAATTTGCTTTAAAAGATAGCCATCTGATAAAATAAAGAAAACAAGGTTCGAGCTAAAGGAGGACTTTTTTGAGCCGCAAAAATATCTGGTTGACAGGTTTATTGATATGGGTGTTTTTGACCTCCGGGGCCTTATTGCTGGCCCAGGAAAACAAGAAGGAGGTGGCTCTAACGCTGGAAGAGGCTATCTTCCGGGCTCTCAAGCAGAACCTTAACCTGGTGGCTGAGGTTTATACTATTGAAAAATCCACAGCTTCGCTTTCGCTGGCCAGAGAGATGTTCTATCCCAAGCTGGAAGTAAACTTTGGCAGTGACCGGACTGAGGAGCCTTCAACCTGGTGGCTTCAGAGCTCCGGGACTTACATCACCAAAACGCGTTCTTATGAAACGACAATTACGCAGCAACTGCCGATTGGCGGTTCACTGTCGGTCAGCATGGCCAACTTGAAAAATGATACTAACCAGTTGTTTCTTAATTTTAACCCCTATTACAGCACCCAGCTGCGCTTCAGTTTTGTTCAGCCGTTGCTTAAAAACTTTGGGCCCAAAGTGGCCATGAAAGAAATCGTCGTCGCCCGGCAGAACCAGGCTATTTCCGAAGCTCAGCTCAAGAGCCAGGTGCTGGACACCATCTACCAGGTGGAAGAAGCTTACTGGAATCTGGTGCTGGCCAGAGAAAACCTCAAGGTCAAGCAGCAATCACTCCAACTGGCCCGGGACCAGTTAGCCAAGACCCAGAAAGAAATATCAGTAGGTCAGCAGGCGGCCATAGAAATTCTGAACGTTCAGGCAGCCGTTTCTCAAAGAGAAGCTGATATCGTCCAGGCTGAGGGCGCCGTACGGGTAGCTGAAGACCGCCTGAAAGTCATCTTAAACCTGGCCAGCGGGCTGGACCTTGGGAATATTACCATCAAAACTCTTGAGCAGCCTTCCTTCAAGCCTGTTAAAGTAGAGTTAAAAGAGGCTATTGAGACGGCTCTGGCCAACCGCCCTGACCTTCAGGTTAATTCTCTGACCGTGGAAAACAAGCAATTCGGGCTGGAAGTGGCCAGAAACCAGCTCCTGCCGCAGCTTGATTTTAACGTTTCTTACTGGAGCCCGGGAATATCAGGAGACCGCCTTCTTTATCTCAACAACAACCCGTTTACGGGGGTAATAATCGGTAAGATACCCGGGAGTATGGCCAATTCTTTTCGCGATGCCCTCAAGTTCCTTTACAACAACTGGTCGCTTAACTTCACCCTGACCATCCCGCTGGCTGATTATATCAGCCGGGCGAACTATGCTCTGGCCAGGACGGAGCTGGCTCAAGCTCAAGCCAGACAGAAGGCTCTGGAGCAGCAGGCTCTGCTGGAAGTTAGCGAGGCGGTTAAAAACCTGGAAACCATGGCCAAGAGTGTGGAAGCCTACCGGGTGGCCAGGGAGTACGCTGAGAAACGCCTGGAAGCGGAAACAAAAAAGCTGTCTGTGGGCTTGACCACCAATTATTTTGTCCTGGAAGCTCAGGAAAAACTGGCCACAGCCCGTTCGGCCGAGCTAAAAGCCCTGATTGATTATAACCTGGCCGTAGCTCGCCTGGAGAAAGTGTTAGGCACAGGTCTGCGGAACAGAAACATAACTCTGGCTGAAATCGGTCAAAAATAATCGTGGTTGAGTGCCGTTGCTGGCTTGTGCTAAAATTCAGGAGTGAAGTTTTCAGCGGTCATTGTCACCTATAATAACGAAAAAGTAATCCTGGACTGCCTGGAATCTCTTCAGGGTGTAGCTGATGAAATTGTGGTGGTGGACAGTGCCAGCACTGACCACACCCGCAAGATAGCCAGTTATTTCACCGATAAAATCATCAAACATCCTTCAACAGATTACGTCCAGCTTAAAGAGCTTGGCCACCGTCTGGCTGCCCACGAGTGGGTGCTCTCCATAGAACCGGATGAAAGGCTCTCTGCTGCTCTGCGGCTTGAACTTTTTGCCTGGAAAAAGAATCCGGCTGAAGCCGATGGCTTTACCATTCCGCGGAAAAGTTTTTACCTCAAGCGCTGGATAAAATATTCTGGCTGGTATCCTAACCGGCGGATAAGGTTTTACCGCAAAAGCCAAGCCTGCTGGAAAAAAGAAGACGGCCGGGTGTTTGTGGTAGTTAACGGAAAAGTAAAAAAATTTCATAGTCCTCTGGAACATCTGGCTTTTTCCTCCATCTCTGAACATGTGCAGTACCTGAATCGCCTGTCTGAACGTCGGGCCCGTGAGCTTTACGCCAGGAAGAAAAAAGCCCGATTTTATCAGCTGTGGTTTTCTCCTGTTTTTGTTTTTCTAAAATATTACTTTTTCCGGTTGGGCTGGCTGGACGGATTTCCCGGTCTGGTGATTTCTGCCTTATCCGGTTATACTGTTTTTCTAAAATACGCCAAGCTCAAGGAAATATGGAGAAAAGGAGAAAAAATTGAGTCTGTTCCTGGCTGCCAGTGAAGTTCAAGAGGAACTGGCTTTAAAACAAATATTCCTGGTGAACCAGGAGTTGAGAAAAAAAGGAGTGAGCTGCCATATTCTGGCGGGAGCTGATAGTAAGCTCTTTGCCTACGGCAAAAAGAACGGACTTCAGGTTCTGAGCTTTAATTTTAAACCTTCCTTCTTGACCACCTGGAAACTCTCGCGCCTGCTAAAAAAACATCAGGCCCAGCTGATTCATTTTCTGGATGAAGCCTCATTTCAGGCCGGGATGAAGGCTGTGAGCAAAGCCGGGGTGCCGGTATGCCTGGCTACTTTTCAACCGGACTGGCTGAAGAAAAATTATCAGGCAAATTTAAAACATCTTGACGCCATCATCTGCCCCAACGAAGAAACTAAAAAGAAGCTTCTGAAAGCTGAAGTTCCTGTGAACTCGCTGGAAGTAATTCCCCCAGGTCTGGATTTTGCCCGCTATCAGTCAGAAAAAAAGAGTGATTTTCTGCGCGCTGAGCTGGGACTGTCCAGGGAAGATACTCTGGTGGGCTGGGTCACGCCTCTTGAGGACCTGAAAAATTTTAAGGCCCAGTTAGAAGCCCTGAAAATTCTGGACCAGCAGGCGCCGAAATTAAAAATTATCATCTTTGGCCTTGGTCCTCTGCACCTGGAACAGCTGAGGCACGAACTGCCGCTTGAGCTAAAAAATCTGTATTTTTACCTGGGCTTTGAGGACAAAAGAGCCGAAGTCTTTTCCTCGCTGGATATGTTTGTTTTTGGCGATTTTTCCTTGCCTGAGGAGTTGCTCCTGGAAGCCATGGTCAGAAAAGTGCCGGTCGTGGGCGTGATGGCTTCCGGCCGGAGTGAGATTCTGCTGCACCGAGAGACTGGCTACCTGGTGCCACCGAATGACCCCCAGGCTCTGGCTCAGGTGGTGCTCAAAATTTATCTGGACCGGAGCCTGGCTCAGAACTTGGGCAAACAAGCTTATGAGCTTGTCTATAACAAGCATTCAGGCGAAGCCATGGCCCAAAAGCTGGTCAATTTTTATGAGCTCATGGCTTTGCAGAAAGGAGTAAAGCTTGGCGGGTAAGGTCATTATACGTAAGTTATCCCAGAAAACAGAATTTGAAAGATTGGTGGAAATCCAGCGGGTGGTCTGGAAACATCCCGACCTGGACTTAACTCCTGTGCACCAGTTCTGTATCTCAAGTTTTATGGGTGGGCTGGTTCTGGGCGCCTTTGTTGATGGGGAGCTGGCCGGGTTTGTCTATTCTTTTCCGGCCATTTTCCAGGGACGCTTCTGCCACCATTCTCACCTGTTAGCAGTTCTGCCGCAGTACCAGGGTTACGGCCTGGGGAAAAAGCTCAAATGGGCGCAGAGGCGAGAAGTGCTCAAACTGGGGCTTGACCTTATCACCTGGACCTATGACCCGATGCAGAGCCGCAATGCTAACCTCAACCTGCACACTCTGGGAGCTTTTTGCCGGCACTACCTGCCTGACTTTTACGGTGAAACTCCGGCCCTCAGGCTGGGGCCCGGAATTCCTACCGACCGTCTGCTGGTGGAGTGGCCGATTAAATCAGTCAGGGTGGAGAACCGTTTTCGGGGGAAGAAGAATGACCCGCTCGACCCGGAAGACTGGCCCAGGGTACTGCGGGGTTTCACGGACGCGGAAGGAAATTATCTTCCAGGAAAACCAGAGCTTCGGGCCGGAGAAAAAATACTGCTGGCCGAAACTCTGCGAGACGTGCGAGCCTTTCAGTCCAAACCTGACATCATTGCTTCCTGGCAGTCAAACCTCAGACGGGTTTTGGCACATTATTTCAAGAAAGGTTATGCGGCGGTTGATTTTGTGTTTGGGGAGAAGTGTTATTATGTGCTGGAGAAAATCGGCCGCAATTTTCTGAAAGATAGAAGGTAGTCGTTAGTTTTTGAGGCCGGCTTTTTGGGAGACCGTAGAAGATATTTAAGCTGGAGGCTTAAAGCGTGATGAGCCTGATTAGCGGAATGGTTCATTCGGGAAGAAAGGGCTAGGCCTGTTGAGACATGGTGAGAGTAAAAAATCGGAATCCTTGGGTCTGGAGAAAAATAAAATTGGGGAGAGGATAAAAATAAAGTCAAAAAAAAATTTAAAAAATAAAAAAAGCAAAAATTATGAAGATGATAAGGCAGGTGGCTAATGGCTATTGAACGCATTGAGCTTAATTTTTTAAGGCTTCCCTACGTGCATTTTTTTGAAACCAGTTTCGGTCGGGCTTATGACCGGACTTTTATCATCATCAGGGTTTATGAAGATGGGGTCATCGGTTATGGCGAATGCGTGGCCGAGGAAAAGCCGCTTTACAGCGGTGAGACCACGGAAACGGCCTGGCACATCCTGAAGGATTTCTTGATTCCCCTGGTCTTCAGCCGGGGCCTGGTGGAGCCCGAAGATTTTTATGAGGCGGCCAGGGTTTTTCGCGGCAATCAGATGGCCAAGGCCAGCCTGGAACTGGCTCTCTGGGATTTAAAAGCTAAAAAAATGGGTGTACCTCTTTCCAAACTCTGGGGTGGCGTGCGAGAAGAAATCCCGGCTGGCGTGAGTGTGGGCATAGAAGATTCGGTGCCGGAACTGCTGGCCCGCATTGAAGGATACCTGAACCAGGGTTATGAAAGAATAAAAATAAAGATTAAACCAGGCTGGGATGTGGAAGTTTGTCGGGCAATCCGGGAAAAATATCCGAAGCTTATGCTGCAGGCTGATGCCAACGGCGCTTATTCTGTTGAACAGGCAGAACACCTGCGTCAGCTGGATGCCTTTAACCTCCTGATGGTAGAGCAACCTTTCCCGCCTTATGACCTCTGGGACCACAGCAAGTTGCAAAAAAAGATGACCACACCTCTCTGTCTGGACGAAAGCATCATTTCTTTTGATTCAGCCCGGGCGGCCCTGGAAATGGGCAGCTGTCGCATCATCAACATCAAAGTTGGTCGGGTCGGCGGGATAGTGGAAGCCCGTAAAATTCATGATTACTGCCAGCGTTATGGAGTTGGGGTCTGGTGCGGTGGCATGCTGGAAAGCGGTATCGGCCGGGCGGCCAACCTGCATATTGCTACTCTGCCGAATTTTAAATATCCCAACGACCTGTCCGCCAGCGCCCGTTATTACCAGGAAGACCTGATTGAGCCGCCGATTGTTCTCAGCCGACCGGGATACATTCGGGTGCCAGATGGTCCGGGCCTTGGCGTTAACCCGGTTCCGGAACGCATAGAAAGGGCTACCTTAAGAAAGGAAATTTTTAAACCCTGAGGTTCAGATAATTTTTGAGGCCTGGAAACCAAAATACCGCCTGACGGGCAGCAGGTAACTTTGAAAGCAGTAAGGCATACTAAAAGAGGAGCATAACATGGCCGGGAAAAGGGAGAAAATCTACCCGGAATCAAAGATTGAGCTGTCACCTTTTGTTGCCAGGCATTATGATTTCTTGCTGGACCTGGTTACTCTGGGAGGCTATGCTCGATTCATCAGGAAAGCTATGGCTGATTTAGGGATAAAGCCAGAAGATTCCATCCTGGACTTGGGCTGCGGGACCGGACGCAATGCGGAGCTGATGATGAAATATCTTGGCCCGGCCGGAAGAATCACCGGTCTTGATTTGCTGCCGGAAATGCAAGAACAATTTCAGAAGAGGTTTAAAAACAAACCCCGAGCTTCGTTCCAGCAGCAGCGCATAGACGTACCTTTTGACCTGGGAGAAAAATATGATTTAGCTTTTATGAGCTTTGTGCTCCATGGTTTTCCCCAGCCAGCCAGAATGATTATTTTAGAAAATGCCAGGCGGCATCTAAAACCGGGTGGACGGCTGGCCATCCTTGATTACGCTGAATTCCCGCTGGAAGAGAAATCAAAGCTTTTCCGCTGGGTTTTCCGGACCTTTGAATGTAAGTATGCCCTGGATTTTATTGAGTACAACTGGAAGGCAATTCTCCGTCAGCTTGATTTTCAGGCTGAGGAAGAAAAGTATTATTTTAAGAGGTCTATAAGGTTGCTCAAATCCCGGTTGCCGGATTAGCAAATAACGTTTTCAGGCCTCAACCCAAAAAAAGAGCCAGCTTGCCTTTTAGCTGTTTTAAGGTGGTGAATTTTTTTGTGAGGATAAGAACCAAAAAACTATGGGGCTGGTTTTAATTTTCAAGACTGCTGGGGAGAAGACCAGGGCGAGAGTGAAAATGGGCTAAGCCTGGTTTGTAGAAATTAAAAAACTTTCTTCCGTTCAATGATTTAAGGCTAAAAGATGAAGCGAGTTTAAGATATAATAAAAATTTCTAAAAGACTGTGTTCTTTAATCATCAGAGGATGATTAGCTTATTTTAGGAGTAACTTATGAAAAACCTGGTCATCCTCGGAGCGGGAACAGGCGGTACCATCATGGCCAACAAGCTGGTTGGCCCGCTAAAGAGCCGGGGCTGGAAAATCACGGTCATTGATAAGGATGATAACCATTATTATCAGCCGGGTTTTCTCCTGGTGCCCTTTGGCCTCTATCATCCTGAGGACCTGATAAGGCGGCGATCCCATCTGCTGCCGCGCGGCGTAGAATTTATAACGAAGGAAATAGAGGAGATAAAACCGCAGGCAAAATCCGTCAAACTGGTAGACGGCCGGGAAATAAATTATGACCTGCTGCTGGTGGCCACGGGAACACACCTCTGCCCGGAAGAAACCCCCGGGATGCTGGATGGCTGGCGGCAGAACATCTTTGATTATTATTCCTTAGATGGAGCAATTGCTCTGGCGAAGAAGTTGGGTGAGTTCAAAGAAGGGACTCTGGTTGTTCATATCAACGAAATGCCCATCAAATGCAACGTCTCCCCCCTGGAGTTTGCCTTCCTGGTGGACTGGTTTTTCCGGAAAAAGGGGGTGCGGGAGAACATAAAGATTGTTTACGTTACACCCATTTCCGGAGCTTTTACCAGGCCCGTAGCCACTCGCTACCTGGGGGACCTTCAGGCTGAAAAAAAGATTGAAGTGGAAAGCTTTTTTATGACTGAGAAAATTGACCCGGTAAACGGCCGGGTTGTCTGCTACGACGGTCGAGAAGTTCATTTTGACCTTCTGGTCACCATTCCTACCAACATGGGCGCCGAGTTCATCAAGCGCTCGGGCCTGGGCGATGAGATGAATTATGTGCCGGTGGATGAGTCTGGTTTTCGCTCAGAAAAGTACGCTGACATTTTTGTGCTGGGTGATGCCGCCGGGAATGATTGGACTAAAGCTGGTTCGGTGGTGCATTTTGCTTCTGAAATTCTGGACAAAATTATTCTGGACGAGATAGCTGGACAAAAAGCGGAAATCAGGTTTGATGGCCATGCCAATTGTTTCATCGAAACCGGCTTTGGCAAAGCGGTGGTCATTGATTACAACCATGAAGTTGAGCCATTGCCGGGTAAGTTCCCTCTGCCGGTCATCGGACCGATGTCGCTGCTCAAAGAAACCCGGCTCAATCACTGGTCCAAGCTGGCTTTTGAGTGGGTTTACTGGCACTGGCTGCTAAAAGGCCGGGCCATTCCCTTTGTGCCGGCCCTGATGTCAATGCGCGGTAAAAAAGATGTCCGGCAGGCTTGATGATTTTTAATTATTACGGCGGCCCGCTCATGGCTCAGGATGAGATTCAGATGGCAGAGCATCCCTGCCTGGCTGCTCTGCGGGAAGCCCTGGTCAGCCGCGGTCTCCCTGCTTTAAAGGTGGAAAACGGCGAACCAACGCCAATCCTGGTCAGGGGAGCTGAAAGGCGCTGTGCCCTTGATTTTCAGCGCTATAACCTTTTTCCGGGCCAAAAATTTGTACCAGGAAATTACTTCCAGAAGGAAAAAATTAAAATTAGAGAAAGTTCTTCCTCGGGTTGAAGAGCTTGGGTTTGAAGGGGGTGTTGGCTACGGGAATTAGCTCAGGGCAGCTTTTCTCAACTTGGCTCAGGTTCTTCGCGGTAGTTTCTCCTGACATAAACAAAGCCGAAAATTATAATCAGGGCTAAGACAGAAAAG